>JAEEGK010014624.1_pt1 | contig 17504 bp, 16 predicted proteins | sample 8958771 | NCBI WGS metagenome assembly JAEEGK01 (sample SAMN16246547, study PRJNA631951) | gut metagenome | biome: gut microbiome; feature: rumen; material: SC-attached | host: Bos | place: Iran: Karaj | collected 2018-10
ACTCCGAGTGCCCCGCCAAGGCCACCGATATGCTCTCCGGCAACAAGGACGCCGACTGCGTCTACTGCTTCGTGGGCGACTACATCGAGGGCACCCTGACCGCCATCGACAACCTGGGCCTTGAGGGTGTGCAGGTCTACGTTTCCTGCGTGGACGAGGCCACCGCCAAGTATATCAAAGAAGGCACCGTAATGGGCGGCAACGACGGCATCTCCCTGGCCTGCTTCATCTCCTGCACCCTGGTGCTGAACTATCTGGCCGGCCACAAGATCGTGGACGCCGACGGCAAGGCCCCTCGCCTCAGCACCCATCCCTTCCAGGTCAACAAGGACAATGTGGACAACTACATGAAGGTGTTCTTCTCCGATTCCGCCCATCCCTTCACCAAGGAAATGCTGGAAAAGCTGCTTTATACCTCCAACCCCAACGTCGGCTATCAGGACTATGTGGATCTGGTGGCCAACATCAACCTGGACTATATGCTGGAATCCAACGGCCTGAAGTAAGGCCGCTGCCGGAAATGCCTGAAAAACAGCCTGCCTCCGCAGGCTGTTTTTCAGAACCTACAGCAATCATCTTTCATGAAACGAGGAGAGGCGCATGCCAAAATCGGAAACGATCGCCCGCGGGGAAGAACGGCGGGGAATGAGCAACGGCGTCTTCGTTGTGATTTTCGTCGCCGTCATCGCGGCGGTGCTTTTCATCTTCAACCTGCTTTCGGGCGGCAGCTTCCTGGAGTGGACTAACCTCAAGGGGATCCTGGCGCGGGCCGTCTACCCCTCCTTCATCGCCTGGGGCTTCTGCTTCCTCTTTGCCTGCGGCTTCACGGACATGTCCATCGGCGGTGTGGTGGTGCTGGGTTCCTTCGCCGCCTGCATCGCGGGCAACTCCTTCGGACTGCCAGGCGTGGTCCTGGGCGGCCTGCTGGTAGGGCTGCTGCTGATCTTCTTCAACTTCCTGATCTACACCTATTCCGGCATCCCCTCCTGGATCGCCGGCATCAGTCTTGCCATGATCTACGAGGCCATCGCCTTTTTGCTGAAGATCTCCAAGTCCACCAAGGCCCTGATCTCCACCTCCCTGGCCAAGGAATACCGGGTGCTGGGCCAGCTGCCCTGGAGCCTTGTTTTCCTGTTCCTGGGCATGGCGGCGGTCTATTTCCTCTATAACCGCACCACCGTGGGGCTGAACATCCGCTCCCTGGGGGGCAACCGGGATGTAGCCCAGAAGCTGGGCATCAACGTGCATAAGACCCTCCTCAGCGTGGGCCTCATCACCGGCATCCTCATCGGCGTCGCCTGCTTCCTGCAGCAGAGCTACGCCGGGCAGACCACGGTAAAGACGGGCCTGACCAGCATCAACATCATCTTCCAGCCTCTGGCCATCTACCTTCTGGCGCAGATCATCCAGAAGCGGATCAACATCGTCATATGCGTGCCCATCTGCGCCTTCATCCTCTATTCCATCTTCAATCTGCTGACCATCCTGGGGGTGCCCTCCGGCACGTTGCAGGAGGCCTGCCTGGGCGGCTTCATCGTCATTTTCGGCGTGATCGGTTCCAGGGGCACAAAGGGGGTCGTGAAATGAGCGGAGCGCCTATCCTGGAGATCAAGGGCCTCAATAAGCACTTCGGCCCAACCTACGCCAACCGAAACATCGATTTCACCCTCCGCCGGGGAGAAGTCCACGGCCTTATTGGGGAAAACGGCTCCGGCAAGAGCACGCTCCTGAGCCAGATCGCGGGCATGTATCCCAGCGACAGCGGGGAAATGCAGGTGGATGGGAAAAGCTACAAGCCCCATTCCCCCATGGACGCCAACGATTTCCGCATTTCCATGGTCATGCAGGAGCTGGGCGTAGTGGGCAATCTGCCCGCCGGGGTCAACGTGTTCCTGGGGCGTACAGGGCAGTTTGCCAAGGGAGGCATCGTGAACCTGCGGGCCCTGAACAAGGCAGCTGCGGAGCAGTTCGAGAAGTGGGACCTGCCCATGCCGCCCCTGAGCCAGCTCACCGACGGCATGATGATCGAGGAGCGGAAGATGATCGAGCTGGCCCGCGCCCTCTCCATCGACCCGGAGATACTGCTGCTGGACGAGGTGACCCAGTCCCTTTCCCTGAATAACCGCAATAAGCTTTATGAACTCATTCGGAAATTCAAGGCGATGGACCGCAGCGTTATCGTCATCACCCACGATATCGAGGAAATGATCGAGATCACCGACTGCATCACCGTCCTGCGGGACGGGGAGGTGGTGGGGGAGGTGTCCTCCGCCCGGACCACCCCGGACGAGATCCGCATGATGATGGTGGGCCGGCAGATCAGCGGCGACTATTACCGGGCCGACATGAAGCCGGATTATTCCGACGAGGTGGTGCTCCAGGTCCGGGGCCTCACCGTGCCCCACGAGATCGAGGATGTGAGCTTCGATGTCCATGCGGGGGAGATCCTGGCTTTCTGCGGCCTTAGCGACGCGGGCATCCACTCCGTGGGCAAGGCGGTCTACGGACTGTCGAAACCCAGCGCGGGCACCGTCCACATGGTGCCAACGAATGCAGATATCACGTCCGCCCCCCAGGCCCTGGCAAACTACATGGGCTATGTGCCCAAGGATAGGGACAACGAGGCTTTGATGATCCACGCCAGCATCCGGGACAATTCCGTGCTACCCAGCGTGGAGGAGCTTCGAGGCAAGCTGGGGTTCCTGGCCCCCGGAAAGCTGAACGGTATGGCCTCCGGCATCCGCGGGCGCTTCTCCGTGAAGACCACCGGCATCGGTCAGAGCATGGACGCCCTCTCCGGCGGCAACAAGCAGAAGGTGAATCTGGGCCGCTGGCTGGCCAAGGACCTGAAGCTGCTGATCCTGGACTGCCCCACCCGCGGCGTGGATGTGGGGGTCAAGGCCAATATCTATGCCCTCATGAAGGAAGCAAAGAAGGACAATATCGCCATCATCCTCATTTCCGACGAACTGACGGAGGTGCTGGGCATGGCGGACCGGCTGCTGGTCATGAAGGACGGGCGCGTGACCAGGGAGATCCGCCGGGATGAAGATTTCACGGAGCAGTCCGTGATCGGGGAGATGATCTGATGAAGAACGAAATGAAACGAATCAAAATCTCGGATCTGGTGCCCTTTATTGCCTTTGTGGTGCTGCTGGTATTCTTCTCCGTAGCCACCAAGGGGAAGATGCTCTCCGAATATTCTCTGAAAAAGCTCATCGAGCAGTCCATCCTCACCATCATCGCCGCCTGCGGCGTCCTGTTCGTGGTGGCTCAGGGCTCCATCGACCTGACCGTGGGCGTCAACGTGGCCCTCTCCGGCGTGGTGGGCATGCATGTCGCCCACGCCACCGGCATCGGCTGGCTGATGATCCCCGTGGCGGTGGTGATCGGCCTGGCCATGGGCCTTCTGAACGGCGTGATCGTCAGCAAGTGCCATGTGCCCTCCTTCACCCTCTCCATCGCCATGCTCATCGGCGTGCGGGGCGTGGTGAATTTCATCCAGACGAAGGTGGGCGTGGAATATGTGCCCGCCTCCATGACCTTTATCACCGGCTCCGGCGTGCGAATCCTGGCCTTTTTCGTCATCCTCATCATCATGTGCTATCTCTTTGAGTTCACCCGCATCGGGCGCTACAGCAAGGCCATCGGTGAGAACGAGACCACCGCCCGCTTCGTGGGCGTCCCGGTGGGGAAGCTGAAGATCCTGGCATTCGCCATCTCCGGCCTCCTGGCGGGCATCGGCGCGGTCTTCTCCATGGCCACCGTGGGCGGCACCACTCAGACCATGGGCACCTTCCTGGAAATGAAGGTCGCCATGGCCATCTTCTTCGGCGGCGTCCTGGTCACCGGCGGCACCTCCGCACGCTTCTACAAGGTCGTGCTGGGCAGCCTCAGCATCTCCATCATCGTCTACGGCCTGTCCCTCATGGGTATGTCCGACAGCCATATTTCCCAGTCCGTGGAGGGTGTCCTCCTTCTCCTTATCCTGTTCCTCACCATCGTTACCAACCGGCGGCGCGGCGGCAGAGAGGAGAAGCCTCAGGAGACTCCGCAGCCGGATGTGTGATTCGCCTTGACAGACCGGGAACGAGCGTGTATTATGATACCGGGTATGGTACCCGACACAGAATCAGTGCGAGGATTCCGGGAACGGCAAATGGTCCATTGCCGCGGATGACGCGCCGACAAGGAAAAAGGAGGAAACAAAAATGAAGTACGAGTATGCAAAGATCTCCGACGCCGAGCTGGAGGAACTGAACAAGCTCCAGGCCAAGCTGTCCGGCGGGGACAAGCAGGTGGTGCTGCTGGCGGTGGAGAAGAAGTTCGAGATCGCCCAGCTGAGCGATGCGGAGCTGGCGAAGATCAACGCCCTGGAGAAGGAGCTCTCCAAGGATGGCCGCGAGGTCGTGCTGGTAGCTCTGTCCCGGTGATTCAAATCGAACCCGCTTCGCTGGGCTTCGATTTGATAGGGGACCGCGCTGCGCTCCCCGCACTAGCTGTCGCTCGCGCAGTCCGCTCCGCGAGAAGTATTTTTCGCCCGGCACATGTCCGTGCGAAAAATGATTCCGCTTGATTCGCGTCTGCGGACGCGAACTCTGCGAGGCTCTGTCTGTAACATGAAGGCGCTGTCCGATCCGTCGGACAGCGCCTTCAACTATCTCACTTTTCCGGCAGGCGGGCCATGAGGGCGCCGCCGCTATGCCGCAGCCAGAGCCGCCGGGCTTTCCAGTCGGGCACGAGCTTCTCCACCTCCGCCCAGAAGCGGGGGGAGTGGTTCATCTCCTTCCGGTGGCAGAGCTCGTGGACCACCACGTAATCCAGCACTTCCGGCGGCGTCAGCAGGAGCAGGGCGTTGAAGCTCAGGTTTCCCTGCGCAGAGCAGCTGCCCCAGCGGCTGCGCTGGGTGCGGATGGTGATCTTTCCCCAGCTCACCCCCGCCAGGGGGGCAAAATGGGCGACCCTCGCTTCCAGCACCGGCCTGGCCTGGGCCCGCAGCGCCTCCCGCTCCGCCTCCGTGAGGTGGGGGACGTCTGCTGTTGCCGCCATTCGTTCCCGTACCAGGGCGAGGTGTGTCCCGATCCAGCGCTGCTTTCCCTCCACGAAGCCCCGGATCGCCGCCTCGCTTGTCCGCAGGGGGGCGCGCACCAGCACCTCCCCCTGGGGAGTGATCTCCAGAGACAGGGTTTTCCGGCAGCTGCGTATGACCCGGTAGGGCGCGGGCACGCTCACTTCTCGCCCAGGAGCCGCCGGGCCTTCATCTCCCGGCTCAGCAGCACCGGCGGCAGGCCGAAGCGCTCCCGGATCTGCTGGCAGTAGGTGATGAGCTGGCTCTCCTCCCCGAAGAGAAGGTCCATGCACAGCTCATAGCTGCGACCCTCCTTGCCTCCGGCGTAAATCACGCTGCTGTCGAAGGACATGCATATCCTCGTGCGGTCCGGGAGATAGAGGGTGGTGGATTTGCTGCTGTGGGCGATCTCAAAATGGCAGACCAGCTCGGCGCCGCGGGCGATGGAAAGGAAGCTCAGGGGCGCGCCCCGGTGGGCCAGGGCGTCCACCATGGTGTCCACGCTTTCAAAGGGCGCGGTCCAGGTGTCGCCGTGGAGAAGGCCGGGCAGATTGTCGGGGGTTATCCGCGCCTGCGCCAGGTGGACGGTGGGGATGGAAAGGTCCCGATCCACGTCCATGGAGAACATGGCGCCGGTGAGCTTCCAGTCCGGCGTGTCATAAAATTCGGTGCGGTGCTTGGAATATTTGTAATTGTCCTTCACATAGCGGAGGATCAGGTCGTCGGTCAAAAGCTCGTCCATAAAGGCTTCGCTGGGCAGATCATATTGGATGCGGGTGGCAGACGGCATAGGGTTACCTCCTCCCAAGTTGCTCTTTGCCTGTATTTTATGACAAAAGCGGCGGCAGTTCAATATTCTTTTTTCAGATCCCGCCCGGGGCGACAGAAGCTGACAGGTTTTGGCCGCCTTCTTCCGCTAATATGCTGGAAGGAGGCGATAAACCATGAAACAGTTACCGGGATCGGAGAAATTGGAACAGGCGGCCCGCACTGCGGCGAAAAAGCTGCGGGGGCTGGATGCGCCGGCTAAGAAGGCCCTGCGGGGCGCAGCCTGCCTGGCCCTGGGCTTTCTGCTGGGACGGCTGAAGCTGCCGGGGGGCATCTCCCCCCTGGGGAGCGCCTTCGCTGCGGCCTGCGGCGCTTCGCCCTGGGGCGCTGCCGCTGCCGCCGGGGTCATGCTGGGGGCGGTGTCCGGCCTGGGGCTGACGGCGGGGCTGCGGCCTGCGGCCAGCGTCCTCCTGGTATATGCCGCCCTCTTTCTCCTGCGGGATTGGAAGCTGAGCCGAAGAAGCTTTTTCGCGCCCCTGGCCGCGGCGCTGATGACCGGGCTCATCGGCGCGGTCTACCTGCGCTGGTCCGTCCGCGGGGCTCCGGAGTGGGCCGCCTGGCTCTGCGAAATGGCGCTGGCAGGCTTTGGCTGCGTCCTGTACAGGAGCGGACTCAGGCGGGAGAAGGGCAGGGGCGGCCTGCTGGGCCAGGCAGTGCTGGCCATGTCCCTGTGCATGGCCATGGCGGAGCCGCGCATCGCGGGGGTCATCTCCCTGGGCCGCTGCGCCGCGGCCTTCCTGGTGCTCACCGCCGCCCACCTGGGCGGGACCGCCCCCGGCGCTCTCACCGGGCTGGTGCTGGGCCTGGGCCTGGACGCCGCAGGAGGCACGCCGGGCATCTGTGCCATGGCCCTGGGCTGCGCCGGGGCTTTGGGCGGCTTCGGCGCGGGAAAGGGGCGGCTCCTCACCGCCCTTGGCTGCGTGCTGGGGAATGCCGCCGCCGTTTTCTGGGGGGCGGAGGGGCAGCTGCGCAGCGGCCTGCTCTATGAATTCTTTATCGCCTCCGTCCTGTTCATGCTGCCGACCCGGCGGTTTTTTGAAAACCTGCGCCGGGCGGAAGCACCCGACTCCGGCGGGCTGCTCCACTATCTCCGGGGCCGGGCCGTTCTGGCCGCCGCGGCCTTCGAGGAGCTGGGAACGATGCTGCGCGACGAGCCGGAACCGAAGCGCAGCGACGAGGAGATCATGACGGTCTTCGACGTGGCAGCGGAGGAAGTCTGCCGCCGCTGCCGGGAGAGGGAGCGCTGCTGGGGCAGGGAATATGAGACCACCCGCAGCGCCATGCAGGCATCCTGGGAAAAGATGTGGGCCAGGGGCAGCGCGGAGGCGGAGGATTTTCCCCTCTGGTTCCGGGATCGCTGCCTGGATCTGCGGGGCTTCACCGCCGCCGTGGGGAGCGAGCTGAAGGACCTGCGCCGCCGACGCCAGACCCGAAAGCGCCTCCAGGCGGACAGGGAGCTGCTGGACCGACAGTACAGGGATTTCGCAGCGGCGCTGCGGGACCTGAGCGGCGCCTCCGCCGCCCCCGCAAGGGAGGAAACGAAGCTGGCCCAACGCCTCGGCGCATTCCTGCGGGACTACGCCCCCGGCACCCTCTGCTCCGCCTTCCGGGACGGGAACGGGCGGCTCCACGTGGAGCTCGGCGGCCTGGGGCGGGCGGGGCTGACCCACAAGGCGGGATGGCTGGAGGAACTCTCGCGGGTGGCGGAAACGGAGCTCAGCTGCCCCGACACCGGCGGGGAGCGGCTGCAGCTCTATGAGCGGGAGCCCCTGGAGGCGGAGGTGGGGGTGGCCGCCTGCTGCCGCGGGGGAAAGGCCCCCTCCGGGGACGTGGCTCGATCCTTCAAATCGGCGGAGGGCATCCTCTATCTCATCGTCGCCGACGGGATGGGCAGCGGGAAGGAGGCCTCGGAGGACAGCGCCGCCGCCGCGGCCCTGGCGGAAAAGCTCCTCCGCGCCGGGATCGGGCCGGAAACGGTGCTGCGCACCCTCAACACGGCCCTGCTGCTGCGCAGCGAAAAGCGCATTTGCAGCCTGAGCCTGGACCTGATGAGCGTCAATCTCTTCACCGGGGAGACCTGCGTGTATAAATACGGGGCGGCCCCCTCCTATGTCCGCAGCGGCAGCGTCGTCCGCGCCGTCCAGGGCAGTACCCCCGCCGCGGGGACCGACGACGTGGGGCCGGACTGCATCCGCATGCAGCTGGAATCCGGCAGTGCGGCGGTGATCCTCAGCGACGGGGCCGCGCGGGCGGAGAACGTGGGGGAGCGTCTGCGCTCCTGCGCGCCTGGCTCCCTGCGGGAGCTGGCAGGGAACATCCTGACGGACGCCGCCGCCCGCGGCGGCTGGGAGGACGACATGACCGTGCTGACCCTGAGCCTTCTGAAAAGGGGAGAACCCGGCATATCCTGATGCGCCTTAATGCAAATCGAAACTCCCGTTTGATTCGGAAAGAGCATTCAGGCGAATAAGGAAGCTGAATATGATAGCCGCTGGCCGGGCATAATGGCATCAGATGGAAACAAAGGGGGGCGGAACATGGTGAAGGGTGTGACGCGGCGGGTCATCCTGGTGGATTCCCCGGATCGGCAGCGCTTTGAAAAGGCAATCTTCATTCTGAAGGACGGGGGAAGCGAGAGTGCGGAGGATCTGCTTCTCCAGGCCAGGGAGATCGCTTCGGAGACCATGGGCGGGGGAAGGAAGCCCCGATACCGGACGCCCTGGCTCTGGCTGCTGGCCGGGGCGGGTTTTACAGGCGCAGTGTGGGCCATCGTCGCTCTGTTCCGTTAAAATCCAAAGGTTTTATCGTTTTTTCTTGACTTCCCGTCGGGATTCGGTTAAATTATAGATAGTTTATGAGGCTATCTATTTCAGAGTACGGGAGGAAAGGACCGTGGCCGAGGAAAAAAAGCCCAATCATATCATCGTGTACGTCTTCCGCCTTAATAACGCGCTGATCAAGCAGAAGAACCGCAATCTGAGCGCCTATAACCTGACCTCCATCCAGGCGGACGTGCTCATGTACATACTGAATAACTACCAGTCCCAGGAAGTCAACCAGCTGGATATCCAGGCGGTCTTCAAGCTGACGAACCCCACTGTCTCCGGCATCATCGACCGGCTGGAGGAAAAGGAATTCATCAAGCGCGTCCGCAGCGAGAAGGACGCCCGCTACCGCCGCCTCCTGCCCCTGCCCAAAGGGGAAGCCCTGTATGAAGACCTGCGCCGCAGCGCCATCCAGGCGGAGGAGAATTTCTCCAAGGATATGACGCCGGAGGAGGCAAGGGAATTCAAGCGGCTGCTGAAGGTGGCATTGAAAACGGCGGAAGAAGAATGCTGTCAGTGAGAACGCGCCCCCGTTTCGGGGGCGCGTATTATTTCCCTTGACAAACCTTGTATTACGATGTATTGTATACCTAGTAATACAAGGGAAAAAGGGGGGCGAGGGCCGTGCGCTGGAAGGAAGGGGAATACTGGCTGCGGGACGCGGTGAAATACGTAAAATTCCCGCCGGACCGCCGCAAAGTCCAGCAGGAGCTGTATGAACATATGATTTCCCGCAACCTGGACTTCCTGGCCAAAGGTGCATCCGAGGAGGAAGCGGACAAGCTGGTCTGCCAGGCCATGGGGGACCCGGAGGAAGTGGGGAAGGCCCTGGCGGAGGTGCACAAGCCCTTTTGGGGGTATTTCCTCCGGGCCCTGCGCATCGTCACGGTGATCGTCCTCCTGTTTTTGGCCGTCCATGTACTTCGCACGCGTGATTCTTATACCGGGAGCCTCTACCACCGCTATACCGCCGTCCGAAGCTCGTTTGAAGCCCATATGGACCGGTGGATCGGGCAGTCCTCCGCCGAAAAGTGCGGGGACTATCGCTTCCGCCTCCGCCGGGCGGGGGTGGCGAGTTCCGGGGAAGGGGACCTGTATATCCCGGAGGGGGACTATCTGGTGCTGGAGCTGCGGGCCTCCACCCGGGACCCCGGTCTCGGCACGCCCCGGCTGGAACAACGGAAGCTGACGGTGGAGGACAACCTGGGGAACCGGTATGAGACCTTTGTCCTTGTGACCATGGACTGGATCCTGTTCAGCGACCTGTTGATTGAGGCCCGGGATTTCGACCCGGCGGCGGAATGGGCGGTGCTGAGCTACGATTCCGGGGAGCAGAGCTTCCGCCTGCCCGTCAAGCTGGAGGTGGGGAAATGAAAAAAAGGAAACGCCTGCCCCGGCTCCTCCATGGGGCCTTCTGCCTGGGGGCGGTGCTGCTGGCCCTGGTCTTCGTCCGCTTCACCTGCGGGCCCACGCAGCTGCTGACGGAAAAGGCGGCCCTCCGCCGGGCCCAGCGGCAGAGCCTCCATATCCCCCGGGAGCCCGTCTACACGCGTGAAATCGCGGGCAGCCAGTTTTTCGCCGTGTGGGACGGTCAGGAGCTTTATACCTATACGGCCCAGTGGGTGCGGCCCTTCCGCAAAGGCTACAGCTACAACGCAAACGGGGAGACCGGCTTCCGGCTCATGCGCACGCCCCTGATCCGGGAGTATTCCTGGTGCTATTTCTGGAACGACAGCGGCGAATACGGCTGGGGCTGCCCCGGCGTTCCGATATCGTGGTATAAAACGGCAAACGGCACGACGAAGCTGGTCTCCGTCCTGCCCCTGCTGGTACTCAACGACGATCCCGCCGTCACGGGCGGCGTCTGCAACCTCCACGGCATAAAAGGTGCGGACAAGGAGACCGGCCTCGGCGGCGCGGAGTTTTCCTGGCCCCGGGGCGGCGGGCGGACCAGCCCCTTCGGCGTCTGCTTTGAAATTCAGACGCCCATCGACGAGGCGGACGACGCTGCCCGCGCGGTCCTCTCCGATATTTCCGTCTGGAAGCTGGGTTACGTCAGCCCCGGCTACCGGCCCGCCACAGCCGCGGCGGAGATCTTCTGGGGCGATGACAGCGGAAATGTGCTTTACCGGCAGGAGATCGAACTGATCGAGCAAGGAGAAGGGAGCGAAGAACATGGCGCGTGAAGCGACGCCGGGGGGCCTGGATCTGCTGGTCCTCCACCTGCTCAGCGAGCGGGAGATGTACGGATATGAGATCGTGACGGAGCTGGCAAACCGCTCCAATGCGGTCTTTCAGATGAAGGAGGGCACCCTCTATCCTCTGCTCCACCGGCTGGAGAAGGAAGGGGCCGTGACTGCCTATGAGGAAAAGAAGGAGGGGCGCACCCGGCGCTACTATCGCCTCACCCGCCGAGGCCGGGGGCGGCTCCGGCAGCAGGAGGAGGAATGGCAGTCGTATGCCGCGGCGGTGAACGCCGTCCTCTGCTCCCCTGCGTGAAAGGACAGAAAGGGACGAGGTTCCATTCGGAACCTCGTCCCTGCCGTTATTCTGCGGTCATATCCGCTTCCACTTGACCCCGTCCTTGGTGTCCTCAATGACGATGCCGCGGGCCTTCAGTTCGTCCCGGATGCGGTCTGCCTCCGCCCAGTTTTTCGCCTTCCGGGCCTCCGTCCGGGCGGCCACCAAAGCGTCGATCTCCGGGTCGGATTCCTGCGCCGGGGCGGCGGCGCGCAGCTTTTCGGCTGCCTCTAAAAGGCCCAGGGACAGCACCTGGTCGAAATCCGCGATCAGGGCAAGCTTGTCATGGTCGGAGATGGGGGCCTTCAGCACGTCGTAGAGGGCGGTGATGCCCATGGCGGTGTTGAGATCGTTCCCCATGGCCTGGTCGAAGGCGTCCCGCAGGGCCTTCTTTGCCGCTTCGTCGCTGCCCCCCTCGTCCTTCAGGGCGGCGATGCGGGCCACCAGCTTGTCATAGGCGGCCACGGCGTTGTCCAATGCTTCCCAGCTGAATTCCAGGGATTTGCGGTAGTGGCTCTGGAGGCAGAAGAAGCGGTAGGCCAGAGGATCGTAGCCCTTTTCCTCCAGGAGGGAAACGGTGAGGAATTCCCCGCTGGATTTGCTCATCTTGCCGTTGGTGGTGTTCAGATGGAGCACGTGGAACCACCAGTTGCACCACTTGTGGCCCAGATAGGCTTCGCTCTGGGCGATCTCATTGGTGTGGTGGGGGAAGGCGTTGTCGATGCCGCCGCAGTGGATGTCCAGGTATTCCCCCAGATACTTCATACTGATGCAGCTGCATTCGATGTGCCAGCCGGGATAGCCCACGCCCCAGGGGCTGTCCCACTTCAGGGCCTGGTCCTCGAATTTGGATTTGGTGAACCAGAGGACAAAATCATTCTTGTTGCGCTTGTTCGTGTCCTCCTCCACGCCCTCCCGGACGCCCACCAGCAGATCCTCCTCCTCATGCTTGTTGAAAACGTAGTATTCCGCCAGCTTGGAGGTGTCGAAATACACGTTTCCCCCGGCCAGATAAGCGTAACCCTTGTCGATGAGGGAGGAGATGACCCGGATGAAATCCTCAATGCAGCCGGTGGCGGGCTGCACCGTGTCCGGCTTGCGGATATGGAGTTTCTCACAGTCGGCAAAGAATGCGTCGGTATAGAACTTCGCCACTTCCATGACCGTTTTGTGCTCCCGACGGGCGCCCTTGAGCATCTTGTCTTCGCCGGTGTCGGCGTCGGAGCTCAGGTGCCCCACGTCGGTGATATTCATCACCCGGTCCACCTGGTAGCCGCTCCAGCGCAGGTATTTTTCCAGCGCGTCCTCCATGATATAGGTGCGCAGATTGCCGATGTGGGCAAAGTGATAGACCGTGGGGCCGCAGGTGTACATGCGCACTTTACCCGGTTCCACGCTCCGGAATTCGTCAACGCTGTGGGTGAGAGAGTTATAGAGCTTCATCGTCGGTTCTCCCTGTGGATTCAATAGATTTATATAGTATACAGACTGTAGACAAACCCTTCTGGCAGAGTTTCGATATGCATGGGGGACTGTGAGGGGGGACGGGAATCCCCCCTCACGTTATATCCTTGCAAAATCAGAATACAATTCTGATTTTGCCTCTCAAGCTGTCGACACTTTGTCGACAGCTTGAGTATATATGGTTTCCTCCGCTTTTTCAATTATAAAATGTGAGCCTCGCGCAAGAATCCGCCGCAGACTGCGCATACTAGGCCCATGAAGAAACGACTTGGAAGATTGGCGGAACCGGCACCCGCGGAGGAACCCCTCTCCGGGGAGCCCGTCACCCCGGAAGGCCTGGCGCAGCTTTTCACGGACTGCGAGGATTTCATGCTCCGCACCATCCGGCTGGGGGGCTCTTCCGGCGGCCTGAGAGCCGCCCTCTGCTGCCTGGACGGGATGGTCAGCTCCGGCGCCGTCAGCGAGAGCGTGCTGCGCCCCCTCACAGACCCGGAACGTTTCGGGGACATGGAAAGCCCGGAGGAGGCGGCCCGGCAGCTTTGCGAGGGCCTGGCCTATTTCTATGCCGCCCGGAAGCGCACCTGCCTTGAGGAGACGACGGAGGACCTGCTTTGCGGCTGCTGCGCCGTCGTCTTCGACGGCGTGGCCGTGACTTTTGAGACGAAGCAGCCCCAGGGCCGGGGCGTGGAGAAGTCAGAACTGGAAAAGTCGGTAAAGGGAGCCAAGGATTCCTTCACCGAGGTCTACAGGCAGAATACCGCCCTGCTTCGGCAGCGCATCCGCACGCCGGAATTGAAGCTGGAGCCGGTGACCCTGGGCCGCCGGACACGGACGAAGGCGGCGGTGGTCTACCTGCGGGGCGTCACCAATAGGGACGTGGTGGAGGAACTGAAACAGCGCCTTGGGGAGATCGACATAGACGGGGCCCTCACCACCGGCAGTCTGGAGGAATACCTGCTGCACCGCCATTCCCCCTTTCCCCAGCTCACCGTGACGGAAAAGCCGGACCGCTTTGCCCTGGAGCTGCTGGAAGGGCGGGCTGGGCTCCTGGTGGACGGGCTGCCCTTCGGCTTCCTGATGCAGGGGACCCTTGCCCAGCAGCTGAAGGTGACGGAGGATCGGGCCAGCCACCCCCTGGTGGCTTCCATGCTGACCCTGGTGCGCTATGCCGCCCTGTTCATCTCTGTGCTGCTGCCCGCCCTTTACGTCACCATTACCGTCTATCATCAGGAGATGCTGCCGGACAAGCTGCTCCTCTCCGTCATCCGGTCCAAGCAGGACGTGCCCTTTTCCACCGCCGCGGAGACTCTGGGCATGCTGCTGGCCTTCGAGTTGCTGCAGGAGGCGGGGCTGCGGCTGCCGGAAAGCGTAGGGGAGACCGTCAGCATCATCGGCGCCCTGATCGTGGGCCAATCGGCGGTGGAAGCCAGAGTGATATCGCCCATCGTGGTCATCGTGGTAGCGGTGGCGGGCATCACCGGCTACACCACCCCCAACCAGGATCTGGCCGCCGCTCTGCGTCTGTGCCGCTTTGCCCTGGTCCTGCTGGGGCTGGTACTGGGCATTTACGGCCTGGTCTTTGGCTTCATCCTGCTGACCTATTATCTGTGTACTCTGGAATCCTTCGGGACCGCCTATCTCTCCCCCTTTTGCGACGGCTCGGCGGGTCAGCTGCTGCGGGCCCTGCTGCGTCTGCCCCTGAAGCGCGTCAAGAGGCGTCCGGCAGCGCTGCACCCGGAAGATGTGAGGAATCAGAAATGAGGAGATGCGCTGCGCTGCTGCTGGCTTTTCCCCTGCTTTTGAGCGGCTGTGCCGGGCGAAAGCCCCTGGGGAGCTTCCGGGAGATCGACCAGATGGTGCTGGTGGAGACCATGGGCGTGGACCGCCGGGACGGTCTCTTCACTGTCACGGTATCCACCGCCGCCGAGGAGGGACAGGTTCTGCTGAAGACGCCTGCCGTCACCCTCAGCCGGGCCTTGAAGGAGATGCAGGATTATACGGAGAAAAAGTATATCTTCTATGGCCACACCCGTCATCTGCTGCTGGGTCCATCGGTATTGGAGGAGGAACTGGCCCGCTGTCTGGAGTTCGTAGAGCGGGATGGGGAACTGCGGATGGACACGAAGCTCTTTGCCCTCCGGGGCGATTCGGCGGAGGACGCAATCGCCGTCCCCGACGGGGAAGAGAGCGTGGGGGATCTCCTGGATTCTCTGGAAAAGGATGTGGCCCTTCTCAGCGAGAGCCACGTCTTTACCTGCGGGGAGACGGCGGAGGCCCTGGCGGAGCGGGGCAGCGTCCTCATATCCGCCCTCCGGTTGGCTGAGCCGGAGAACATTTTGAATGGGGAAAACCGAAAGACCCTCCTCAGCGCCGGTTACGCCGTCGTCACGGAGCGTGGGCTTGCCTGTTGGCTGGATACGGACCTGGCCAGAGGAGCAAACCTGCTCATGGAGCTCTCGGACGGCGACCTGATCGAAGCACCCGACGGCCGGGGCGGATGGTTCGCCGCCGCCCTCACCGGCAGCAAGGCGGTGTTCCTTCCCGAATTTGAAGAAGGGGAACTGTCCGGCCTGCATATCCGCCTGGAGCTCCGCTGCCGCCTGAGCGAAATGCAGCAGCCCCTGGACCTGCGGGAGGAGGGCGTGATCCGGGAACTGGAAGAGGGGATCGCTTCTGTGGAAGCCTGGCGGGTGGAGGAGGTGCTGCGTCTCTCCCAGCTGCTGGGGGCGGACTTCTGCGGTTTGGAAAGGCAGGTGCGCCGGGCTGCCTCTGTGCGATTCGATCGGATGAATACGTCCTGGCGGGAGCTGTTCCCAACGCTTCCCGTCACGGCGGAGGTTGCGGTAAAGCTGACGCGCAGCTATGAGGGGACTGTCGAACCGCTGGGCGCCGGGGAGAAGGCGGCGGGATGAGGCGGGAGGATCGCATGAGCTTTCGGCAGTATCTGGCTGCCTCGGGAGTCGCTCTCTTTTCCTCGGTCTCCCGTCTGCTGCCGAGGGTCGTGCTGGAATCGGCGGGCTTCTCCGGCTGGCTTGCGCCGTTGGCAGCGCTGCCCCTGCTGATTGGGCTTGTGTGGCTCATGGGGCGTCTGTTGACGGTGGAGGGCAGAAAAGTCGGGCTGGCGGAAAGCCTGCTTGTGCGCCTCGGCCCCTGGGGCGGGCGGATTGTCGGTGCGCTGTTGGCCCTTTGGTTGGTGTTTTACGGAGGCGTGGTCCTCCGTTCCGGCGGCGAGCGGATCCTCGCCACTGTGTATCCCGGCGCCGGATTGCCGCTTTTCCTGGGGGGCGGGCTGTTTTTGAGCCTGGTCTTTGCCCTGGGCAGGCTGCAATGGGCGGGGAGAAATGCATTCGTAACCCTGCTCCTTTTTGTCGGCATCCTGGCGGTGGTTTTGTCAGCTGCGCTTCCGTCTCTCCACTGGGAATACCTCTGGCCCCCGAATCTGAATCGCTGGTCGGGGATCGGACACGGGGCTTTGTGGGCAGCGGACATACTGAGTCCGTGGGTGTGGTTCAGCTTTCTCAGAGGCAGAGTGACGCAGGACGAGGGAGCCTTTCCCCGCGCCGTCCGGGGCGTACTGCTGCTCTGTTTGATCACGCTTCTTTTCCTCCTGGCTACCATCGGGGACCTGGGGCCGGAGCTGGCGCTGCGGCAGCAGTTTCCGTTTTACGTTATGATTAAGAATCTGCGGCTGCTGAACCTTATGGAACGGTTCGACGCGGTGATCGTGGTCCTCTGGATGACGACGGATTATGTGTTCATCGGAATGCTTCTTTATTCCGCGTCAGCCGCGCTCCACTTCCTTTCAGGCAGCCGGAAAAGGGAAGGCTGGGTCCTCCTTTGCGCGCTGGGGATGCTGGCTTCCGCTCTGTTCAGCGGGTGTAACGCCTTTCGTTTCGCATGGGTCTCGGAAAGGTTGATCCCCGCCTTAAACCTCGGACTGACGTTCTTTTTGCTGCCTGTGATCGCACTGTTTCCTGCCAAAAAAGAAAATTCGCAATTTTCAAAAAAAGGCGTTGACAAACGCTTTTGGTGATGGTATATTAGGCAAGCTCGCCGATGAGACGGGCCCTTCTCCGAGCGAACGCGAGTTCGCGAGGAAGAGGAGGAGACGCAGCGGAAACGCCGCAACTCCCATCCCCCTCCGAGCGAACGCAAGTTCGCGAGGAAGAGGAGGCACAGCGAAGCGATATGCAGTTTTCGCGGCCCTTACGGAAACCGCGGAAACGGAATGAGCGAAGCTTGCATCGACGATGTACCTTGTAAATTAAACAATGCAAAGCTAAGCGAACGCACCAAAGAACGGGCGCGATGGAGACATCGCAACGTAATGAATTTGAGTGAAGCTGAGATTCACTCTCTCAAGGTTTCAGGCTTCCGTTGGAAGCATGAGATAACATTTTTTGAGAGTTTGATCCTGGCTCAGGACGAACGCTGGCGGCGTGCCTAACACATGCAAGTCGAACGGACGAGAGGAGCTTGCTCCTCAAGTTAGTGGCGGACGGGTGAGTAACACGTGAGCAACCTGCCCTTCGGAGGGGGACAACAGCTGGAAACGGCTGCTAATACCGCATGACACAGCGGGGAGGCATCTCCCTGCTGTCAAAGATTTTATCGCCGAAGGATGGGCTCGCGTCTGATTAGATAGTTGGTGAGGTAACGGCCCACCAAGTCAACGATCAGTAGCCGGACTGAGAGGTTGAACGGCCACATTGGGACTGAGATACGGCCCAGACTCCTACGGGAGGCAGCAGTGGGGAATATTGGGCAATGGGGGCAACCCTGACCCAGCAACGCCGCGT
>JAEEGK010014627.1_pt1 | contig 17503 bp, 8 predicted proteins | sample 8958771 | NCBI WGS metagenome assembly JAEEGK01 (sample SAMN16246547, study PRJNA631951) | gut metagenome | biome: gut microbiome; feature: rumen; material: SC-attached | host: Bos | place: Iran: Karaj | collected 2018-10
GATTGGGCCCAATCCCCAATCCCCAATCCCCAATCCCCAATCCCCATTCCATATATAAAAAATATAATAAATATTAAAATTTTTGATATAAAAAAATCAAAATAAAAAATATAAAAAAAAAATAATAATTTAAAAATAAAAATAAAAATTAATTAAATTTATAACTTTTAATGTCAAAAGACCAATCAAGAGAAGAATTGAATTTCAAAGAAGAGGAAGAAAACACAGAAGAAAAGCCAAAAGCAATTCAATTAAACAAATTTCAGCCAATAAAAAACAGAATAAGACAAATGGAAAAAGATTTAGCAGAATTAAGAGCAGGTTTGAACGACAATAAAAAATCAGGAATGATGATAAAAGGTGAATTAAGTGGATTAGAAGGAACAATAAAAGAAAAATGTAATGAATTATGTAAAAGTATTTTAGATGATTTATCAAATTTTGAAAAAGATTTAAAACGAGTGATTCAAAATGATAGAACAGAAACTGATTTTTTTAAGCTTCAAACAAATGCTTTAAATGACGATAAAATTAAATTACAAAAAGAAACTATTTCTTTACAATCAAGAATGAGAGCGTGTGAAATTGACATTGGAGTTGATCCTAAATAATTATTTATAATAATTAAAAATAAATTTATTTTAATTTTTATTAAAAATAAATTTTATTCATCTTCGAATGATTTTGATTCGTTATTTTCATTTTTATTATTATTATCATAATTATCAATTTGTTCCATATTGAAAAACATTTTTTTTACTTGTTTAAAAGCAGGTGTATTTACTAAAAATTGAATTGTATTTCGTGCTTTTGCCAATTGTTTTTCGATTTTTTTGTGAGATTCATTAATTGCGTAATTATTTGCATTTAATTGTGCAACTTCACAAGCTAATTTATTATTTTCAGTCATTAAAGTTTCGATTTCTAATTTAACTTCTTTGTACAAATTTTTGTATTTGAATTTTTCTTTTTTTTCGTTGACTTCGTTTTTTTGATATTTTTCTGCGTATTCTAATTTATTTATTAATTCTTTGATTTCTTTGTTTTTGTGAATGATAATCATGTTTTTTTCTCTATTGAAACTGGTTGTTAATTTTTTTAGTTCTTTTTTTAAACTGAGATTTTCTTGTGTTCGTTCTTGCAATTGTTGTGTTTTTTTCATGATTTCATGTTTTCCTTGATCGATTAATAAAATATTTTCATTTAAACTTTTGATTTTTTCGATTAAATCTAATTGATTTTTTTTCATTGAATTGATTGTGTTTGTAGTTTTTTCAATAATCGCGTTTTTTTGGCTGTTTAAAATAATAATTTCGTGCTTTAATTTTTCAATGTATAAATTATCATCATGTTGACATCGCATTAGCATTTTACATTTATCGATTAAATTTATGAAATTCGCTTGATTGAATCCACTTCGCGATTTTAATTTTTCGAAATTTTCTTCTAAATTTATGTATTCGTATTTTGAAGTGTCGAAAAATCTTTTTTTTTCTTTGCATGCTTGTTTTACGAAATTGAAAATTTGAAATGCTTTTTCAAAATCGGGAATTTCTTTTATTTCTGGCTCGAAATTGATTGGAATTGAAAAATTGTTTGTTTCTAATCGACGATGGAATTTTTTTATTTTTCGCAATGTGAAAAATAAACATTCTTCGATTGTTTTTGGAGTTGGTTTGATTTTGTTTGTTTTTTGTGGTTCTTCAATTGACATAAATTTTATTTAAAATTAATTAATTTTTTATAAATTTATAAAAATGTTTTCGAAGAAAAAAATTATTTTCACAAAAGAAATGATTAAAGAAGGAAATTTTGAAAAATTTGTAATAAAATTCAATGAATTTTTAGAAATTGAAGCGAAAGAATTTATTTTTTTTGCTCATTGTCCGAAAAACAAAGACATAAAACACACAAAAAATAAATTATTAAATAAATTTTTTTCTTTGGCTGAAATAAAAAATTATTTAAAAAACGTTACAAATAAAATCGATTTTAATTCAATTTTCATAACAATCGCAAAAGAATTATTTAATTTATACAATAATTTCAAAGAAAAATACGAAGATCGAATTGAAGAAAATGATGAAACTTTGATTCCTGAAAAAATAATAATGGAACTTTTTTATGATCGCGAAAGTAAAATTTCAAATAATTTTTTGAAAGATAATTTTAATAAAACTTTTATTATTTCCGCAATGCAATCGCTTTTTTTTTGTAAAGAATTAGACATTATTGAAAACATTCAAAGCAAAGAAAATAATTTAATTTTTTTTTCGCCTTTGACTATTTATTCTTTACATTTATTGTTGAAATTGAAAAATTCTTTGAAAAAAGAAAAAAAAAACTTTGATTTTTTTGAACAAATTTTATTAAATTTAATTTATTTATCAATTGAATTGTATGAAAATTGCGACATTAAAATTTTTAATTACACACTAGAAAAAAATTTATTAAAATATTTTATTGAAGATTTAAGTTCAAATAAAATTTATAGAAAAATTTGTTATCAATTTTTTATTGAATTTAATATTAATAAAAAAGATCGAATTTCTTATGCAATTGATTATTTTCATAGAAATAAATTATTTGAAATTTTATTATCATCAACATCGCAAAGTTTTTTCAATGAAGAATTTAATAATAGCGAAGAATTTTTTGATGAAATTATTTATTTAATTATGAATTTTATTATTTACGAACCGAATGAAAATAATTTAAAAAACATCAAACTCAAAAGAAAAAATTCCATTATTGAAAAATACAATAATGAATATTCTTTATTTAAAGATAAAATTATTCATTTGTTAGTTTTAATTTGCAACAAAGAATTTAAAAAGCAAAAAAATAAATTTTTAGAAATTTTTGAGAATTTTATTGATAATATTTTAATGTTAGATTACATTAAAATCGACGATTTAAAATCATTAAATTTTTATAATTTTAATTTATTTAATTTGTACAATTTCAAAGAAAAAGAAAGTTTATTACGAACGATTATTATTGAAATTTTAATTAGTTTGCCTGATTATTCAAATTTAGACAATGATTTAGTGAACATAATAGAAAAAATTGTTTATTTGAAAATTTTGGAGGAAATTTCATTTAAAAATTACATTAAAATAAAAGAAAACACAAAATTTTTAAAATCTTTAATAAAAAAAATGTTTTTTAATTCTGAAGACATAATTTTAAAATTTTTCAGAATTTTATTCAATTTAAAAAAAGACGAAGTTAAAGACGAAATTAATTTAATTTTATCGTATTTGAATAGAATTTCAGATGAATCAATTTTAGATTCAATTTTATCGCATGTTTTGATTTTTTTAAATTTAAATTCAAGCTACGATCAAATAATAATCAACAACGGAAAATTATTTCATGACATTAAAAACATTTTCGACACAGTTTTAATAAAAAATGGTTTTATGGAAGAAGAAAAAAAAACGCATCACAAAAATTCAATGAAATCACAAAAAAACAGTCCAATTATAAACACAATCAGTTCAATAAAATCTGAGCATGAAAAAATAGTTTATTCAAATAAAATGTTGGAAAAATTATTAAATTTCATAGAAACTTTATTAAAACATAACATTAATAATTTCAAATTGGTTGAAAAAACTGGAATTTTAGATAATAATTATTACATTAAATTTTCGATGAGCAACGATTTTGAAATGTTCGGAATTAATTTTAAAGTTTCAAACGTTTATAGAAACATTACGTATAAATTATGGGGAATTGAAATGGTTTATGACTATGAAATTGATTCTTTTAATAATTTTTCGAGTTTGTCGAATTTGGAAAAAAGTGCGAATTTTATTAATAATCGCTACAAACAAATTAAAAATTATCTTAAAAAAATCATTAAAAAAGAAGATAAAAATAATTTCGAAAATGTTGATGATATTATTTTAAATTATTTGAATGAAATTAATTTAATTAATGAAGTCATTGGAAAAAAATTGTATAAAGAAAAAAAAACTTTTACGAATGTCGAAGAAGATTTGCATAATATTTTAATTGATTTTTCGAAATTTTTGGCTGAAATTTATAATTTAAAAAAAAACGAAAAAAAAGTTAAAAAATTCGAAATGGCTTATGAAGAAAATAACGATTCAAGCAATTGCAAATCAGAAGAAAAATCAATTGAAAATGATGAAAATAATAGTAAAAATAGTAATAATTGTAGTATAATTAGCAATGAAAGTGAAAATGATTATGTTTTTTTATCATACATTCAAAAAATAATAAAAACTTATTTATTAATATTAATAGACATAATTTCAGATTATAATATGAACATTTGTTCATTGAAATTCAAAGACAATCTTGATTATTATGTTTTTGAGCCGATTTCAAACTCAGAATTTAACGAAATTTTCAAAAATTTAATGAGCATTTACAAAACAGAAGAAAAACCTTCAATTTTTAATAGATTGTGCATCGATTTGATTTTCTTTTTGTTTAATCAGGCGTTGAAAACGAAATATCATCAAGTAGAAAATAATAAAATATTAAGAATTTCTTATTACGATGGTTCGCAAAACAAAGAATTTGACATGACTTTATCAGAAGACATTAATTTATTAGATGAATTTCTGAGTGTTTTTAAAATAAAGAAAATGGAAGTTTTTGATGAAGCTTTTTCTGATATTTATATTTACAGCGAAATTATTGTGATTGATTTGATTAATAGTTTGTTTGAAAACGAATTGTTTTCTGAGTTGGATCAAGTTTTGCAATTAATAACGTTTTTGTGTAAAAATAATGTGAATAATATTTTTTTGCTGTTGAAGAACAATTTTTCGCAGATTCTTATGAAAATCGCTTTGTTTTTGTTTGAAAAAGGACACATGTTGAAAGAATTAGAAACGGTTTTTAATTTGTTTGGAATCATTGCGATTTATTTTGATAATAATGATTTAGAACAGTTGTTTATTTTCATTTTGATTCTGATTAATAACAAAACTTTTAATGAAAAAGACAAATTTGAATACATTTCAACGATTTTGGAAATTGTTGAACAATCGATTAATAAATCAAAAAAAAATAAAAGAAAAATAATATTAACAAATTTTAATTTAAAACAACCGAATTTGTTTAATTTGTTGTATTCTTCGAATTTAAATTTCGTTGGAAATAATAATGAACAATTGATTTATTACTATTCGAATAATGAAAAAGTTCAAAATCAAAATTTGAGTATTTTAATTAATTTGAAATTTCACGGTTTTGATGAAGAAAATAAATTTAATTTATTCAATTTGGAAAAAAATGTCAAAGAAAAAAATATTAATATTTTAAATATTAGTATTATAAATAAAAAAATCGTCGCGAAAGATTTTCATAATAATAATAATAATATTTTAAGCGGAAATAAAATTGAAGATTTTTTTTTTGATAATAAAGACATTAAATTTTTGATAAAAATCAACAAAAATGTGAATTTATTAGAAATTTATTTGAATAAAAAAATTTATTTTCAAACTGATCAAATTAATTTAAGCGAAATTGATTTAAATGATGTAAATTCTTCTTATAATTTTTTCATTGGCTACACAAATTCAAACATTAAAGAATACAATTCAAACAAACACACAATAAATTACGTTGCGATTAGTTACATTTTAATTTATGCAGATGATTTTTCAAATAATCGCGAATTATTTTCTTTAAGCAAAATTTCTTCTTCAATGAACGGCTCAATTAAAAACGAAAATATTTTCGTTAAAAATTTAAATAAACAAGTTTATAAAATTTTAAATCCGAATTTAATTGGAAACAATCCAAATTCATTAAAAATCGATTTGAATATTGATTCAAATAAAGTAATTTATGAATTAATCGTAGAAAAAAAAATCGAAGTTTTAAAATTTTCCGAATTTGATAATTTAAATTTCATCAAAAATTTCCAAAACAAATCAAATTTCGACATAAAAAACAAATACATTTTATTATACTTAAAAAACACAAATTTTTTTCAGTCAAAACACATCGAAAATTTCATTAATAATACGTTTTTAGTAAACAAAAGCGAAATCATTCAAAATTTATTAATAAATTCAATTTACAACATTGAAACAATTCACAATGAAGCAATTAATTTATTTAAATTTTCTAATAATAACATTTACAATAGCATGAATCAATTTGATTTTATTTCATTTTGTTATGTTTTATTAAACGATTGTAAAAATATTTACGATGATGAAATGAACAGTCAAATTTTCTTTAAAATTTTGAAATTATTTTCGCTTTATTTGATTTATAATTTAGATCAAATGAGGAATTTTATTAATAGCGACAAATTCAGAATTTTAATTATTTTGCTTATTAAAAATTATTTGTTAATTGATGAAAATTCTTTGGAACTTATTTTTTATTTAAGTTACGCGCAGGAAAAAATCGACGATGAAATTTCCAATTTTGAACCGTGGTTTCCGGAATTTATAAACGATGTTCTTTTAAACATAGAATTTTTTAAAAAAATGCCCGAAAACAATCAAAAATTCATAATAACAAATTTGAAATTTTTTATAAAACCAGCGAGTAATGAACCAAATTATGATTTTAAAGTTGCGATTATACAAAAATTATACATGATTTTATTAATAATTGAAATGCCAAAAGAAATTGATAATTTAATAATTGAATTATTATTTTACATTATCGAACAAATTATTAATTATTCTCTTGATTCAACTCCGCCGAATAATAATCACATTAAAGATGTGATTGATATTTCAATTCTTTATTTACGAATTACTAACAATTTTTCAACGAGCATTTCAACGCCTTTGAGCAACCGAAATTTAAATTCAGAAGAATTAGACGAAACTAGAAATTTCGTAAAAACAATTTTTTCCAAAATTTTCGATGAAATTACAATTTCATCACGCGAAAAAATCCAAAATTTCTTCAAAAAATTCATTGAAAACTACAAAAACATCATTTTCGAAAACAAAAATAATTTAAATTCAATTGATTTTTCCTACGAAAAAGCAAAATACATTTTTCCTGAATTGCAGCGTTTGAATAAAATCGACGAAGACGAAGAAAACATTCAAGATGAAAAAGGAATTTACACAAAATTATCAGAAGATTTTTACGAAATCGAAATTAAACCTTTGAGTTTAGAAATATTTTTAAAATACAACGTTCAATTCGAAATCGAAGACATTAAAAATTTCTTCGCATTTCAGAAATTTCTAAAAGATTTCTACTACAACATTCGAATTATTTACGGCGAACGCGAAAACATCGAAAAATATTTAAATAAAGATTTAGGAATCAATTTTTCTTTTTATTTATTCAATCGCGAAGGTCCAAGTCGAATTAAAAACAAAATCATTTTAAAATCAGATTTGTATTCAAATCAAGAAATGACAAAAACTTTCTATCAAAATTCCAAAACCAACAATAAAAAAATCAAATTGAAACGATTCCAATCAATCACACAATTTCAGCAAAAATTCTTCAAAGACATCGCAACGTTTTTCAAAATCAACAGTCGAGTGAGAAAAATCATTTGGATGGACCAAATTTTCAAAATTCGCGTGATTGGACAATTTTTAGATAAAAACGACCAAATTGAATCGTGCTACAATTGTTTATATTTCAAAGGAATAAATTATTACACATCAGTTTTTATAATCGGAAAAAATAAATTTTATCTAATAAAAAATTGCCACATTGATAAAGAAAATATTTTATATTTAAACAAACGCGCAACAAACAATTTAAGTCAAACTGATTGTTTTCAGAAAATTTTTTGGACTTTGGATCATTACGATAATATTTTAGAAGAACATTGTCAATTTTTGGACATTAATAAAGTAAAAAACGAAAATGAAAGCGACGATGAAGAAGAAAATGGCTCAATTAGTAAAGAATTATTAAAATATTCATTCAAACGAAATCAAATTAAAATCTACTATTTTAATTATTTAGACATCAACGAAATTCATAAAAGAAAATTCCTCTATCAAAACAATTCGTTAGAAATCTTCTTCAAAAACGGAAAAAATTTCTTCTTCGCGTTCAATCGCGACAAACGAGATTTATTATTTTCGCAACTGATTCAGAAACTAAACATGAAAATTCGCCTGAAAAAAAACCAATTTTCTTTCAACATTGGAAACATGGGAATTTGTGGGAATAATAATATTGTTTATCTCCGAAAATCAAAGATTTTTACAAAAAAAGGCAAAAACAAAGACAAAACACAAAAATCTTTGAAAGACATCAAAACAATTCTAACAAAATCACAAAATTATTGGTCAATCGGATATTTAAATAACTACGATTACATTATGATTTTAAACACTCTCGCTGGAAGAACTTACAATGATTTTGCTCAATATCCAATTTTTCCGTGGATAATAAAAGATTATTCAACGCCAACGATTAGTTTGGATCAAGACATTTATAGAGATTTGACCTATCCGATTTTTGCACAAGAAGAAAAAAAAAGAGAAGAATTGCTTAATAAATATGATGATGGTAATGAAGGAGCTTATTTTTCAGGGACGCATTTTAGCACACCAGGATTTGTGACTTTCTTTTTGATTAGAATGAAACCCTTTGCGAATATGGCTTCGGAAATTCAGGGAGGGTATTTTGATACTTCTGATAGATTGTTTGCGAATATTAAAATTATGTGGAATTTGGATAAATATCAAGAATTTATTCCTGAATTGTATTATTTACCCGAAGCATTTCGTAATTTCAACAACTTCGACTTCGGTCAGACTCAACATGAACTAAAAGTAAACGACGTAATATTACCAGATTGGGCACAAGACGATCCTCGATTATTTGTGAAAATGAACAAAAAAGCATTAGAAAGTACATTTGTATGTACAAAAATATCCGATTGGATCGATTTGATTTTCGGCTACAAACAAACAGGCAAAGAAGCAAAAGATTTTTTCAACATCTATCGAAAAGCTTGCTACCCATTTGATGTGATTACAGAAATAGTAAAACAAAAAAGCATTTCAAAAGGCGAAGAAATAGACAAAATTCTAATGAATTTAGAAATAATAATGAACGAAATATGTGAAATGGGTCAGAATCCAACACAATTATTTCAAAAATCGCACCCGAAAAAAGAGCGAAATTTAAAAAACAAAGCGTTTTTTGGAAATTTCAATTTTCTATTGAATTTTAAATACGACGAAAACAAAAACGAAAAAATTTATTTTCCTTTCGACGAAATTGAAAATTTCAAAGGTTTCAATGAAATCGACGACATTAACATTTCAAAATGTGAAGGTGGATTATCATCATTTCGAATAATAATTCCAAACGACGAAAAAGATTTTCTCAACAGCAAAAAAAAATTCCAGAATTTAAATTCTTTAAACACATTTTTCATTTCCGGAAAAAAAACGCAATTGTTAGGCCCAAAATTCAAAAATTACATTGATTATAATTTCAGTAATTATTCTTTTTATGTAATAAAACCTTTTGATTTTTTAATTATGGAATTCCAAACGAATGAAAATTCTCCAATCAGCATTTTAAAAGTAACAAACGATGGAAAATACATTTTCATTGGATTTGAAAGTGGAAAAATAACGAAATTCAAACTAAAAAAAATCAAATCGAAAAAAATTTTTCATCCCGATTTTAATAAAAAAAAAACAAAAAAAAGAAATTTAAGCAACGAAAAAAAACCAAAAATCATTAGAAAAGATTCAACATTCACGAAAATTCACAACAACAGCGTCGATAAAATCACAAAAAAAGAAACGAATATTTTAGAATCATCTGAAATTTCCAAAAAATCATCCAAAAAAGATCAAAAACCAAATCAAAACAACATTGTAATGTACAGAGACAATAATCAATACATTTCAACATTAGATTTCGTTGATTTAGAAGAATTAGACAACAATTACGAAAAAAAAAAAAAACAGCGAAAAAATTCAATTGCCTGAAATTTTTTTCGTCAATCAAAATTACACAGAAAAATTCCATAATTTTTACGTTTATAAACGAACTGATAAAAAAAACAAAACATTAGAAAAAGACATTTCAAAAGGAACAAAATTTTTTGTTTTGACAAAAATTATTTCAAATTACATTAAAAATAATATTATTAACATGGAAATCAGCGAAAAATTCGGAATTATTATTATTGAAGATTGTTTATTAAACATTTTCACATTAGACATTTATTCACTTAAAATCATCCATTTTTTCAATTTCAATAAAATCACAAAAACTTCGAATAATAAAATTTTGTCCATCAAAATCAGCCAAAATTGCGGCGATTTCGTCATTTGCACACACACGAAAATCGCGTTGTTTAGCATCAATAGCATTTTTCTCGCATTAGAAGATTTAACAGATGAAATTAAAAATAATTCAACTGGAAAAATCACCTGCTGCGAAATCAAAAACATCAAAATCACTGAAAGTGATTTGTTCATTTTCACTGGACATTCAAATGGACAAATTACGATTTGGAGAATCATTACGAATAAAAACGAAGATGAAAATTTCACTGATTCAAAAGAAAAAAACGAAATTAAAAACGATGATGATAATTTAAAATCAAAATCAAATAAAACAACAAAAACATTCGAAAAAAATGTCGAATTTGTTGATGCTTATAAATACAGTTTGGATGTGAATTATTTTCGAACGATTCAAAAAGATAAAAAAAAAATCAATTTGAAAATCTTTTTAGATAAAATGGAAATTCTCAAAACAAAAGAAAATTCAATCAAATTCATTAAAATTTCCGAAGATTTAACAACATTATTCGCAATTAATTCTGAAAATTACATTTTTTCTTTTTCTTATGAAGATTACATCGAAAGCATCAAAAAAAAAACAAAATCTTCACAAAATTGCCCAATTTGTGCCTCAAACATCGGAAATTCACGAATTTTCTGCCAAATTTGTAACAAAAAATTATGCCCAAAATGTGAAAGAATTTACAGAATCATTCCCGAATCAACATTAAAAACAAAAAAAGTCATTTGCAACGATTGCAATCAAATCATCGCAAGCACAAATAAAATGTTATATGATTTTTAACATTGTAAAATAATTATTTATTTTTTTAATAATTTATTTATTTATTTATTTAAAAAAATAAAAAAATCAATTAAAATGAACACAATTCTAATCGTATTTTTCATAACATACATTTTCTACTCATTTTTCTACTCCCAAACATTCCTCCTCCTCTTCATTTTTTTCCTCTTAATCTACTTCTACCTCACCCAAATCCAACTCGGCAGCTACCACCACGAACTTCTCCGCCGGAAAATAACAATCGCAACATGGTCGGACCCCTTCGATCCCCAAACATACACCCACCTGAAACTAAACATAACAAAAATAGTTCCATATTTAGAAAAAATCTCCAAAAAAATCAACGCTAAAATCACAGTCACCGTTTACACAGTCAAACTCATGTCAATCATCCTCAAAAAATTCCCCGAAGTTTATGGCTACATCAAACTCGGACGTTATGAACGAAAAGACGGTGTTGATATTTGTTGTTTAGTCAACGTCGGCGACGGAAATGAACTCGCGAACACAACGATAAAAAACTGCGAAGGAAAAGATTTCAAAACCATCAGCGAAGAATTATTCTCAAGTGCGAATTTATTAAAAAAAAAAAAAAACAAAGAACAAAATAAAAAAATGAAATTAATGTATTTTCTACCCACTTTTTTATTAGGTCCACTTATTCAAATTTCAAGCTATTTAAGTTCAATCGGAATCGCATTAGAATTGATCGGACTGAAAAAATTCGAATTCGGCTCTTGTGTAATCACAAGCATCGGAAGTTTGGGCATCGAAGATTCATATGCGCCGATTCCGCCGTTGACGTTTGCGCCGATGCTTTTGACGTTGTGTAAAACGTATACGAAAAATTATTATGAAAATGGTGAAATTAAAGAAAAAATTTATTTAACTATGAATTTCACATCCGATTTTAGATTTTTTGATATTAATACTGCGGCGGAAATGTTTAAAGAAATTCATCGAATTGGCGAAAATCCGGAAATTTTTGAGGAAGAATGTAAAAAATGCGAAGAAGAAGTTAAAATTGAAAATAATAGAAAAAAAAATAAATTAATTAATTAATTTTTATTTTAATTAATATGGAAAATAATATTAAAATTCCTTTGATTGAAAGAATTGTTGTGTGTGGAATTTCTAAAGAAAAAATCGATGATTTTTTTAGTAAAAATAAAATGAAAAATTACGATGAAATTAAAAATTTTAATGTTGAAATTTTGGAAGATTTTAAAAGCGATTTTTTACTTAAAAAAAACGAAAATTATAATGAATATTTAAAAAATATTCCTAAATATTCTTTGCCTGAAGGAATAAAAATAACAAAAAATAATTTAACATTAAAAAACAACATTAAAAGTTTTTTATTAGTAAACGAATCAAAATTAAAATTTTGTTCAACATTAATTTTCTACGAAAATTATAATAATTTTTCAATATTAAAATCATTAACAATCGTTTCAAACAAAGATTATTTCAACACTCAAAAAAACATTCTCGAAAACATCGAAATTTTAATATCAAAAAAAAACATTTTCACATTAAAATTATATTTCAACATTTTATTAAATTTCATCGACACAACAAAAAAAAAAAGTTTTTTCCTCAAAAACATAACAACAAACAAAAATCCATTAATAAACTTTCACATAGACAATAATCATCCATTTCCAATAAAAGATTTTAACATTTCAATAATTTTCGACAATTTTTACATCGAAGATTTAATAAAAATTTATTTGAGTATTTTAATGGAATTTAAAATAATTTTAATTTTTTCAAACATCAACGAAATTAATATTATTATTAATTCAATTTTGGCTTTAATTTATCCGTTAAAATGGAATTTTCCAATTAGTTCGTATTTATTACCGGAAACTGAAGTTATGTTAGATGCGCCTTTCGCTTGTATTATTGGCGTTGAGGAAAAATATTTGAATTTGATTGAGTTTAGAATTAAAAAAAAATTGTTCAATGATGAAACTGTGATTTATAATTTGAAAAAAAAAGAATTTTTGTTTTTGGAAAATTTTCAGTTTGAAATTGATAAAAATTTGGAAAATGAAATTAAAAGCGAATTTTATTTTATTTTTAGTCAAAGTTTGAATGATGAAATTAATAAAAATTCGGAAATTTTTAGAATTTTTTGTGATGAAAATGTTTTTTTAAATAATGAAATTAAAAATTTATTTTATAATATGAAAATTATTTCAATTTTTTTTAATATTTTTTTAAATTTAATTGAAAATTTTAAAAATTTTTTTATTTTCGATGAAAAAATTAATTTTAAAAATTGTCAAATTTCTGATTTTTTTAATTTCAAAAAATTCGAAGATTATTTTAATAAAAAATATGAAAAAAATTATTTTAATTTTTTTAAAAATTTTATTAATTCTTTAATGTTTAATAATTTTCTTAGAAATTTTATGCTAAAAAATAATAAAGAAAAATACAAATTTATTAATGAAATTTACGATTTATTATTAAATTTAAAAGAAAAAAAAATCAAAAAAAAATTAAACGAAAATTTTCTATTAAAAATCAAAAATAAAATTTTAAATTACGATAATTTTCAATATTTTCAAATCAATGAAAAAACACTCAAAAATTCACAAAATAATTTTAATAACGATTTTTTTTGGAATTCATTAAAAAATTTCGCTGAAATTAAAATAAATTTAGAAGAATTTAAAGAAAATATTATAAAAATTAAAAATAATAATATTTTTTCACATAAAAAATCAAACACAAACAGTGATTTAAATGAAACAAATTTAAAATTAATTTTAAATAATTCAAACAAACAAATAAATAATATTTTTCCAATCACAAAAAAAGAAAATTTACCTAAACATTTTGAAGGATTTTTTATAAATAAATTAAATGGCGATGAAGATGAAAATATTTTTTCAGAAATAGAAGATTAATATAAATATTTTTAATATATTTATAAATAAATTAAAATACAACAAGCTAATTAATTATTTAAAATTCTATAATTTAATTCTATAATTAATAAATTAATAAAAAATTATATGAAATAAACTTACTAATATTAATAAAAAACCTAAAAAAATAATAAAAAAATAATAAAAAAACTAAAAAAAATAATAAAAAAACCTAAAAAAAATAATAAAATAATATTAATTATAATAACCTTGATTTATTAATTGGAATTTATTTTACCTTTGTTGAATTTTTTGAGCAATTTTATCAATTAAATTATTCAGCCATTCAATATTTTTTGATTTATAAAAAGTATTAATGTTCATTTTATTATTTTTTAAATTTTTATCTTGAATAAATCTACAATTATTATTTTCACATTTTAATAATTTATTAATATTTTTATTAATATTTAAATATTCTTTATTTTTAATTTCTTTCGTTTTAAAAATATTATCAACAGTCAAAATTTTCCCTTTGGAATTTTTATATAATTTATTTATTATTTTTTCAGGCGTAAAATTATTATAATTCACAATAAAATCATCACAAAAATTTCCAACATCAACGAATTTATTATTAAAAAAATATTTTTCAAAATTAAATTCATTTTTATCACTATTAATAATAAAATCACAAATTAAATTCGCTTCAATTTGATCACTTAAATTCATATTTTTACTATTAATAATATTTTCATTATCTAATTTAATAATACCATCAACAACATCGTAAATAGAACTAATAGTAAAAAAACAATTAAACTGACTTAAACAAGTATTTTCAATATTGTATCCAAAAACCGGACAAGAAAATATTTTAATTTTATTAAAATCATCTTTAATCATTTCAATTTGTCTTGTTCCAACTCCACTTCCAGTTCCACCATTCAAAGAATGAACAACAATAATTTTATCTAAAAAATCACATTTTTCCATGTAATTTTTTAAATATTCATACGATTTTTCATTAATATTATTTTCAGTTTTAAACTCCTTAAAATTCAAACTGTGGCCTAAAGCCCAATTGTTTCCTCTTCCGTAATTATTTGTGATGATGTTTGTGAATTTTGAAAAAAATGGGGATAATTTTTTATTTTGATTTAAAATGTTGGTTATAACTTTCGATTCAGAGTCGATTAAAAACGCTTTGCATGAAATGCTATTTAAATTTATAAAATAGTTTGATTCTTCGATTAAATTCTGAGAAATTATTGATGAAATTGTTGTTCCTGCTTGACCGATTCCTAATAATAAAGTATTCATTTATATAAATATTTTAATTAATTATACAATTTTTTTAATGGGAAATAAACAAAATGAAATGTTTATTAATAAAAATAAAAAAAATTTAATTTCTTTAAATAAGAAAAAACCTTTCGATTTCGAAGAAAATGTTACAAAAAATTCCTTTGAATTTTTAAATATAATCGGCAGAGGCGGATTTGGAAAAGTTTGGAAAGTTTATTCAAAAAAATATAAAAAAATATATGCAATGAAAGTGATGGATAAAATTAAAATAGTACAAAAAAAATTTGAAAAAAATGTAAAAGATGAAAGAGATTTTTTAGCAATTTTAAACCATCCTTTTATTGTAAACATGCATTTTTCCTTTCAAGATAATAATTATTTATACATAGTAATGGACTATTTATCAGGAGGAGATTTGCGTTTTTATATCAGTAAAAAAAAAATCAATTTCAACGAACAACAAACAAAATTTTTAATAGCATGTATAATTTTATCATTAGAATACATTCATTCAAATAATATTATTCACAGAGATTTAAAACCGGAAAATTTAATTTTAGATAGCAATGGCTATTTAAAATTAACAGACTTTGGAATAGCAAAATATTATACAAAAAATAACTATAAAGAAACTTCAGGCACAGTTGGTTATATGTCACCTGAAGTTATGTGTTCTCAAAATCATACAATCGCAGTAGATTATTTTGCTTTAGGCGTCATTACTTTTGAACTAATGTTTGGAAAACGACCTTATTTAGGAAAAAATAGCATCGAAATTAAAGAAAAAATTTTAAATACGCAAGTTCAAATAAAAAAAAATCAAATTCCAAAAAAATGGTCATTTGAATCTGCGGATTTTATAAATAAATTACTTCAAAGAAAACCTGCAAATAGATTAGGTTTAAGAGGCCCAAAAGAAGTAAAAGATCATTTTTGGTTTAAAAATTTTGATTGGAAAAATTTATATAAAAAAAATTTAAAAGCAAAATTCATTCCAATTGGAACGGAAAATTTTAATAAAAAATATTGTAACGAACAAATTAAAATTGGAATTAATACTCAAGAAAGATACATTGAAATTGAAGAATCTGGTAAAATTAATTTATTATTTAGAGATTTTTTTTATTTTAATAGATTTGATGAAGAAGAAAATATGAAAAATAAATTTAATAAAATTAAAAATCCTCATTTAATTTATTTAGATGATAATAAAAAAATTACGAATAATAAAAATAAAATGAATAATTCATTTAATATTTCTAATCGATTTGGAATTGATGATGAAAAATATTCAAATTTAAGAAAAATGTCAAGTTCACAATCTTCTTCATTTTTAATAAAACAATATAAAACGAAAAAAAAATATAATAAATTAAATAATAGTATGATTAATATTGGTACAAATTCAAATATTTCAACAAAATTAACTTCTAATATTATAAATAATGGTGGTGTTAATATTAATAAATAGATTATTATTTAAATAATGTAAATATTTTATATTTTAATATAATTTATTTTATTAAATTTATGTAATTATTAAAATATAATTAAAAATTTTATAATCAATTTATTTTATATAAATAATAAATATTCAATTATTATAATTTAATTTAAAAAAATATTTAAGAATTAAATAAAAATTTGTTAGATTTTATTTCTATAATAAAAATTAAATTAAAATTTAATTTTTCTAATATAAAATTAATTATTTTTTTTTAGATATGAAAAACAAAATTGAAAATTCAAAAGAAGTTCAAATTTTAGAAATACAAAACCAAAATGTAAATATAAATAATAATCCAGTTTATGATTTTTATTTTGGAATAACTTTACCAGGAAGAATAATAATTACTTTATATTCATTACATGGTTTATTTTTTATTTATAATATAATTATTCAATATATTATATCAATTCCAAGCATTTTATATTTTTATAATTTTTATTATTTTCTAAAAATTATTTTTTCAATTATTTATTTAATATTTGCAATCAATTCATCAAATATATTATTAATTCCTTCATTTGAATTTTTTAGCTTTCCCTTTTTAATGTATAAAAATCCAATTTGTCATTTAATATCTTTTGTTTATATATATAAAGAAGAAGAATTTAATGAAAAAAAAATAAAAGATCAAAATAGTCCAATAATTAATATTATTTTTATAATTATTGAAGTATCTTATTTTATAGGATTAATTTTGGGTTATATATCAGACAATACTAAATATAAAGATTACACTAAAATTATAATT
>JAEEGK010014630.1_pt1 | contig 17502 bp, 15 predicted proteins | sample 8958771 | NCBI WGS metagenome assembly JAEEGK01 (sample SAMN16246547, study PRJNA631951) | gut metagenome | biome: gut microbiome; feature: rumen; material: SC-attached | host: Bos | place: Iran: Karaj | collected 2018-10
ACAGCGACCCGCCGCCGGACGAACGGACCGTCACACACCAGGAGACCGGCGCCCCGTCGATGGGCACGAGCAGCGCTCCATCAAGGCTCTCCCCGAACATAGAACCCTGGCGGTCAATGACGCCCACCACGCGATAGCGACCGCTGCCGCAAGTAATCTGCTCACCAACGCCATCTTGAGAACCGAACAACTTCTTCCGGACATTCTCGCCGATGAGCGCTACCGCTTGCCGCTCCTCAACCTCCCGCTCCGAAAAGTTCCGACCCACCGACACGCCAACGCCCTGCACCACCAGATACTGCGCATCACACGCAATCACCCGCACCACCGGATCGGTCGCCCTCCCCTCACACACTACCTGCGCCCGCTTGTCCCGCAGCGACCAGACGGTTGCAGCGGAGTGCAGCGGGTGATATTCCGTTGCACGAGCATTTTTCTGCGAGGGCAACGGAATATCAGAGCGGAACGGAGCGGTAAAGTCTTGCGCCTGCCGCAAAGTAATCGGCGGGGCGTCGTCTTTGGCCTGGATGGTGAACAGACTGGCGCCGAGCTTGCCGAGACTGCCGGCCACGCGGCCGGCCAGCACGGCCACGGCCGTCTGGATGCCAACCAGCGAGGCCACGCCAACGGCGATGATGGCTACCGTCAGCAGCACGCGACGACGGTTGCACAAAACAGAATCAAGGGCGAAACGGAAATAATCTCTCATCACAGATCCTCCTCCAAAGATTTTACCTTTCAAAAATAGGAAAATTTCGCGGTTTAAACTATTTTTGCAGGATAAACTGCACATAATTTACACCCATCATTCCCATGGAAGAAAAACCGCGTTCCAAACGCCCCTACACGAAGCGCAGCAGCGACGGAAGCCGCCCGCAGCGCAGATCATACGGCCCCCGCGCCACCGATGCGAATCGGTCCGACGCGCCGACTCCCTACGGTCGCCGAGACGACCGGAAACCCTACGAAAAGAAAGCATACGAGAAGAAACCTTACGAACGGAAATCCGATGACCGCAGGCCGTACGACCGGAAACCTTACGAAGACCGGAAACCCTACGACGACCACAAACCGTACGACCGGAAACCCGACTATCGCAAGAAATACACGCCGAAGCCGAAGGCGCATGCCCCGGCCGAGGAGAACGGCCCGGTGCGGCTCAATAAATTCATTGCCAATTCCGGCATCTGCTCCCGCAGGGAGGCCGATATGTTCATCGAGACCGGCCAGGTCACGGTCAACGGCGTGAAAGTCACGGAACTGGGCACCAAGGTCGATCCGTCCAAGGATGACATCCGCTTCAACGGCCAGCGCATCCGGGGCGAGAAGAAAGTCTATCTGGTGATGAACAAGCCCAAGGACTTCGTCACCACGATGGCCGATCCCCACGCCGACCGCACCGTGATGGAATTCATCTCCAAGACCCTCTGCCCGGAACGCGTCTTCCCGGTGGGCCGCCTCGACAAGGCCACCACGGGCGTGCTCCTGTTCACCAACGACGGCGACCTGACGGAGAAACTCACCCACCCTTCCCACGGCGTGCGCAAGATCTACCACGTGACCCTCGACAAGAATCTGGCGAAGGAAGACTTCGACAAGATCCTCGACGGCATCGAACTGACCGACGGCCCGATCGCGGCCGACGCGCTCTCCTATGTCGGCGACGACAAGACCCAGGTGGGCCTCGAGATCCACTCCGGCCGCAACCGCATCGTCCGCCGCATCTTCGAATCGCTGGGCTATCGCGTCAAGAAACTCGACCGCGTGTACTTCGCCGGCCTGACCAAGAAAAACCTGCGCCGCGGCGCCTGGCGTTTCCTCGACGAAAAGGAGATCGGCCTGCTGAAGATGGGAGCTTTTGAGTAATGGAAGAGAACAAACCGACCCCGAAGCAGCACCGCGCCGGCTTCGTCAATATCATCGGCAACCCGAACGTCGGCAAATCGACGCTGATGAACGCCCTGGTGGGCGAGAACCTCTCGATCGTGACGGCCAAGGCCCAGACCACCCGCCACCGCATCATGGGCATCCTCAACGGCGAAGACTGGCAGATCGTCTTCTCCGACACGCCCGGCATCCTCAAGCCGAGCTACGCCCTGCAGCAGAGCATGCTCGACTTCGTCGACGTGGCCATCGGCGACGCCGACGTGATTGTCTACGTCACCGACGTGGTGGAGAAGAAAGACAAGAACGAAGAGTATATCGAGAAACTCCAGAAACTCGAGTGCCCGGTCCTCATCGTCCTCAACAAGATCGACCTGAGCGACCAGGCCACCGTGCTCAAACTGATCCAGGAGTGGCAGGAGCTCGTGCCGAAAGCCGAGATCTTCCCCGTCTCCGCCAAGGAGAAATTCAACCTCGACGGCATCCTCGAGACGATCATCGCCAAGCTCCCCGTGAGCCCGCCCTGGTACGACAAGGAGCAGTTCACCGACAAGAGCATGCGCTTCTTCGCCTCGGAGATCATCCGCGAGAAGATCCTCGAAAACTACGACAAGGAAATCCCCTACTGCACGGAAGTGGTCATCGAGCGCTTCAAGGAAGGGGAAGAACGATACGACATCGGCGCCGTGATCAACGTGATGCGCGACTCCCAGAAAGGCATCATCATCGGCAAGGGCGGCAGCGCCCTGAAACGGATCGCCACCCAGGCGCGCCTGGAGATGGAAGACTTCTTCCAGAAGAAAGTCTTCCTGCAGGTGTTCGTCAAGGTCGAGCCCAACTGGCGCGAAGACCGGAAAATGCTGCGGAAATTCGGATACATTCAGGATTAAAGGACAGAGAACGATGAAAGAAGACGACGAGTTGGACGAACTGGAAGACAGAAGCGAAGACCTTCCCGAAGAAGAAGAGGAAGTCGACCAGACCGTGGACGAGGATGCCGCCGACCCGGCCCAAGACAAATTCGACCGCCTGGTGGCCGAGGGCGAGAACAAGTACAAGCTCTCGGGCATGTACCGCGACTGGTTCCTCGACTACGCCTCCTATGTGATCCTGGACCGCGCCGTCCCCCACATCGAAGACGGCCTCAAGCCGGTGCAGCGGCGCATCCTGCACGCGATGCAGAAAGTCGAGGACGGCCACTACCACAAGGTGGCCGGCATCGTGGGCGACACGATGAAATACCACCCGCACGGCGACGCCTCGATCAAGGACGCGCTCGTCGGCCTGGGCCAGAAAGAATACCTGATCGACACCCAGGGCAACTGGGGCAACATCTTCACCGGCGACGCGGCCGCCGCCTCGCGTTACATCGAGGCCCGGCTGAGCAAATTCGCCCTGGAGGTAGCCTTCAACAAGAAGATCACGGAGTGGGTTCCGTCCTACGACGGCACGAACCAGGAGCCCGTGGTCCTGCCGATGAAATTCCCGCTGCTGCTCGCCCAGGGCACCGACGGCATCGCCGTGGGCCTCTCGGTCAAGATCCTGCCCCACAATTTCAACGAACTGCTCGACGCCTGCGTGGCAGCGCTTCGCGAAAAGCCGTTCGAACTGTATCCCGACTTCCCCACGGGCGGCCTGATCGACTGCTCGCGCTACAACAACGGCCTGCGCGGCGGCAAGGTCAAGATCCGCGCCCGCATCGTCAAGACCGACAAGCGCACGCTCAGCATCACCGAAATCCCCTACGGACAGACCACCGAGAGCCTGATCGACTCCATCATCAAGGCCAGCGACAAGGGCAAGATCAAGATCAAGAAAGTGGACGATATGTCGAGCAGCGGCGTGGAGATCAACATCACGCTGCAGAACGACGTCTCGCCCGACAAGACCATCGACGCGCTCTACGCTTTCACCAACTGCGAAGTGGCGCTCTCCCCCAACGCCTGCGTGATCATGGACCGCAAGCCCCACTTCCTGGGCGTCGATGAAATCCTGCGCTACAACGCGTTCCACACGAAAGACCTCTTCCAGCAGGAGCTGGGCATCCTGCTCGACGAGCTGGAAGGCGACTGGCACTGGTCTTCGCTCGAGAAGATCTTCTTCGAGCAGAAAGTCTACCGCATCCTCGAAAACGACGCGGCTTCCTGGGAGGAGCAGCTGAAAGACGTGGAGCGCGAGATGGGCAAATACCAGCACCTGCTGCGGCGCCCCATCACGTCGGAAGACATCGCCAAACTGGTCGAGAAGCCGGTGCGCAAGATTTCGCGCTTCGACATCAAGGCCGCCGAGGAGAAGATCCGCGGCATCGAGGCCGACATCGAGGAAGTGAAGAACAACCTCGAGCACCTCACCGAATTCACGATCCGCTACTTCCAGCAGCTCAAACGCAAGTACGGCGCCCGTTTCCCGCGCAAGACCGAAATCTCGACCTTCGAGAACATCCAGGCCGAGAAGGTCATTACCCTCAACGCCAAGCTCTACGCCAACAAGGCCGACGGCTTCGTGGGTACCGATCCCAAGAAGATCGACGGGGCGGAATACCTCTGCGACTGCTCGGACATCGCCGAGATCGTGGTCTTCATGAAGAACGGCAAATACGTGGTGACCAAGGTAAAGGACAAGGCCTTCATCGGCAAGGACATCATCCACGCGGCCGTGTTCAACCGCAAGGACGAGCGCACAGTCTACAACGTGGTGTACCGCGACGGCAAGCCGGGCGGCGTGTATTACGCCAAGCGCTTCGCCATCACCGGCATCACGCGCGACAAGGAATACGACCTGACGCAGGGCAAGCCCGGTTCCACGGTGCTCTGGTTCACGGCCAACAGCAACGGCGAAGCCGAGGTGCTGCGCGTGCAGTACCGGCCCCGGCCCAAGCTCAAGAAGCTGGTCGAGGAGTTCGATTTCGCGAAGCTGGCCATCAAGGGGCGCGCCTCGCGCGGCAACGTGGTGACCGCCAAGAATTCCATCCACCGCATCACGCTCAAGGCCAAGGGCGTTTCCACGCTCGCCGGCAAGCAGATCTGGCTCGACGAAGACATCGTCCGCCTCAACGATGCCGGCCGCGGCCGCTATCTGGGCGAATTCTCCGACGGCGACCTGATCCTCGTGCTGTGCAAGGACGGTACCTACTACACCACCGGCTTCGACCTGAGCACCCATTTCCAGGGCGACCTGATGCGCGTGGAGAAGTTCGATCCCGAAAAGACCTTCTCGGCCCTGTACTACGACGGGCCTGCGAAGGCGTACTACATCAAGCGCTTCAGTTTCGAGCCCAACGCCGGCATCGCCGTCCCGTTCATCGCGGAGGGCAAAGGATCCAAGCTACTGGGCCTGAGCGAAGACCGCTGGCCCCAGCTGGAGGTGACGTTCAAGGGCAAGAGCGCGGGCAAGGAGCCCGAGCGGATCGACGTGGAACAGTTCATCGGCAAGAAGGGCTTCCGCGCCAAAGGCAAGAAAGTCTCCTCGCTGGAGGTCAAGTCCGTGCAGTTCATCGAGCCGCTGGTGAAAGAAGAGCCCGAAGAAGAGGAACCCGATCTTCCGGAAGAGCCCGACACCCCGGAGGAACCCGAAACCCCGACCGTCCCCGACATCGGCACCGACACCCCTGCCGAGCCGAACTGGTCGAACCCCGACGAACCGACGCTGTTCTGATGATCGTTGCACTGACAGGATTCATGGCGAGCGGGAAGACGACGTTCGGCCGGGCGGCGGCGGAGCGGCTCGGGTGGGATTTCGTGGATCTCGACGCATTGATTGCGACACGCTACGGGACGCCGGCGGAGATTTTCGCGGAGGGCGGCGAGGGGCGTTTTCGCGAGATTGAATCGCAGCTGCTCGACGAGGCGCTGGCGGCGGAGGACCATACCGTGCTGGCGCTCGGCGGCGGCACGGTGCTCCGCGCGGAGAACCTGCGGCGCATCAAGGCCGGCGCCGTCATCATCTGGCTCGACACCGCGTTCGACATCATCCTGCAGGAAATCGGCAACGCCGAACGGCCGCTTGTCAAGGGCAAGCCGGTCGAGGCCATCCGCGCGTTATACGATGAGCGGCGGCCGCTCTACGCAGCCGCCGCCGACATCGTCTTTCCGATCACGTCGACCGACTATGACCGGGTCATTTGTCAGTTGGCCGACAAAATCTCCGAAACCGTCTCATAGATCTGATCGCCCCGCAATCCGCGCTTGAGGATGGTTCCGTCGGGCGCGAAGAGAATCAGGTGGGGAATCGCATTGACGCCGTACAGCGCACTCGGAATCTTCTGCGCATCAAGAATCTGGTGCCAGGGCATATCGAGCCTGGCCAGTGCAGCGACAGTGTCGTCGCGTTTGTCGCTGACTGCGACGCTCACCACGTCGAAGCGGTCGCCCGCAAAGGCTTCCCAAGTTTTCTTGATATACGGCATCTCCGCTTTGCAGGGGCCGCACCACGAGGCCCAGTGGTCGAGCAGGATGTACTTGCCCTGTCCCACATAGTCGGAGAGCTTCACATCCGTGCCGTCGGGATTGCCGCCGACGACCGTGTAGTCCGTGAACATCCGGCCCGGAGCGGTCTGGTTCTGCAGCTCAATGGCATCGTAAGCCTTGCGCACCAGATAGAAATCGCGGACCCGGTTGGTCACCGTTTGCCGGTAGAGTGCCAGGAAGGCGGACGTATCGGCGTGGGCGAGATCTTCGAGGGCCACGGCACCCAGGAGATTGTCGGGGTTGGCCTTGACGATCGAATCTGTCAATGCGGCCTTCTCGGCCCGCTGGTCACGCTTGTACGCGTAAAAGCGTTTGTGGAAGGCGTTGTAAGCGTTGACCATCGGCGTGCCGTCGGTAGTCCGCTCGTCGATGTCGGCCGTCACGGTGCCCGGCTCCAGGATGAGGGAGACCCGCGTCTTTTCGCGGCCCACATAGACGAAGCAAGGCTCTTTCACATCGCCTGTAAAGGAGAACCTGCCGTCCTGAACCGACGTCACGGAAAGCGTGTCGCCACGGTCCAGGTCAATCAGATAGACCTCCGTCCCGTCATCGGTCGTGAAGATGCCGTCGATGGTATAGGCCGTCTTGCCACAGGAAACCAGCGCGGCAGTGAGAACCAGCAAAAACAGGATTCTTTTCATCGCTTAGCGGAATAAGTCGCCGACATAGTTATACAAGGCATTGCTTTCGCCGATGAACCGCCTGGCGATCCGGCCGTCCGGACCGATGAGAGGATCGTGACCGGCTTGTCGTAGTCGACGTCGAAGGCGAAAGCGCCGGCGAGGCAGTCGAGGGTATCGACGCGCTCCGTTCCGCCATTGCCGAGCTGGACGACGGCCAGCTGGCTGGCGCCGCCCTCCAGGACGCCGGAGACCTGGTACTTCGTACAGGCCGTCATTCCGAGCACGGCCACAAGGCAGAGGATGAATCTGATCCGGGTCATATCCGCAGAACGGTTATTGGAACATCTCGGTCATCGGCCGGCCGCGCCATTCCTTCGGAATCTGCAGGCCGAGGGCATAGGCCAGTGTGGCCGGCAGGTCGTACTGCATCATCGGATAATCCAGGACGTAGCCTTTGCGGATGTTCTTTCCGAAAAGGATGAAGGGCGTCTCGAGATGCAGCATCTGGAGCTGTCCGTGCCCTTTGTCGGAGCCGCCGTGGTCGGACGAAAATACGAAGATCGTGTCGTCGTAGATGCCGGCGTCCTTGCAGGCCTGCATCAGGAGGCCGACCATGCGGTCGGTGTCTTCCAGGCAGTCGTAGTAGCCGGGCGTGTCCCAGCCATCGCGATGGCCGACTTCGTCGACGTCGCCGATGTAGAAGGTGAAGAAGGTCGGTTTCTTCTCCAGGATATACTTCACCCCATGTTCCCGGGTATATTTCTCCAGCGTGTAGTTGTCCGGATTGTGATAGCCCGGATCATACAGGTGGTAGTTGAGAACCGCCGTGTCGAGCAGCGGGCCGACGCCGTCCCAGTTATACACGCAGCCGCACTCGGAATCGGGCCGCTGTTCGCGCAGCAGCGTATAGACGGTCGGCGGCATGCCCCGTCCGTTGTCCAGAACGGCCGGAATCTCGGGCTTGGAGGAATTCCAGTGCCCATAGCCGTGCTGTTCCGTCGGCAGTCCGTTGAAAATCGTGGCCCAGTTGATGGCCGACGAAGACGGCATCACGGAGCGTTTTCCCAGGGTATAACTTCCCTGCTCCATCATCATTTTGACGTTCGGCATCCGGGCCAGCAGGGCCGGATCCTTGAACGCCGGCGTCGAGACGCCGTCGACACCGATGAAGATGACGTGGCCGGCTTTCGGCCCTGTCTCACGGGTACAAGCACAGCAAACGGCCAATACCGCGAGGGTGATCAGCAGAAGTCTTTTCATAGCAAAATATGGATCTTTAGAAGAGTTCTTTCTCTTTGATATCCTTGACGCGGAGCTGGATGTTGGCGATGCCGCGGTAGTAGTTCTCGGCGATGGAGTAGCAGATGTCCACCGGGTTGCCGGCCTGCATATGCTCGAAGTGCTCGGAGAGGTTGAAGGCGATGGCCGAGATGTGGTGGTAGGGCTCGTCTTCCTGGATGAGCTCGAGCTTGAGGTGCTTGAGGTCGCCGTGCTCGGCACTGCCTACTTTGCGGCCGTTGCCGTTGTCATAGACGTTTTCGGTGATGAAAACGGGCGACTGGTTGCCGGGGCCGAAGGGCTGGAACTGCTTGAGCAGGCGGAAGAACTTGGGCGTGATCTGGTTGAAGTCGAGGTAGCAGTCGATGTCGACCGTGGGGGTGAGCACCACGTTCTTGATGCGGACGGCCACGGCGTCTTCGAAACGGCGGCAGAATTCGGCGAAGTTCTCTTCCTTCACGGTCAGGCCGGCCGCATACATATGGCCGCCAAAGTTCTCGAGAAGGTCGGCGCAGCTTTCGATGGCGTCGTAGAGGTCGAAGCCGGCGATGGAGCGGGCGCTGCCCGTGATGAAGCCGTTCGACTTGGTCATCACGATGGTGGGGCGGTAGTACGCCTCCACCAGGCGGGAGGCTACGATACCGACGACGCCTTTGTGCCAGGAAGGATTATAGACGATGGTGGACTTGCGCTCGTTGAAGTCGGGCATCTCGCGCACCATCTTGAGGGCCGCTTCGGTGATCTCGCGGTCGATTTTCTTGCGGTCGTTGTTGTGGTCGTTGATTTCGCCGCCGATCTTCATCGCCTCTACGTCGTCGCGGGCGGTGAGCATGTCGACGGCCGTGCGGCCGCTCTCCATACGGCCGGCCGCGTTGATGCGGGGACCGATCTTGAAGACGATCTCGTCGATGGTGATGCGGTGCTTCTCGAGGCCGGAGAGCTTGATGATGGGAATCAGGCCCTTGCGCGGGTTCTCGTTGAGCTGTTTGAGGCCGTAATAGGCCAGGACGCGGTTCTCGCCCGTCACCGACACCAGGTCGGAGGCGATGCTGACCACCAGCAGGTCGAGGAGCGTCTGGTATTCTTCGAAGGGGATGCCGTGCCGGGAGGCGTAGGCCTGGACGAGCTTGAATCCCACGCCGCAGCCGGAAAGGTCGTCGAACGGGTAGTTGCAGTCTTCCCGCTTGGGATCGAGTACGGCCACGGCCGGCGGGAGTTCCACGTCGGGGAGATGGTGGTCGCAGATGATCGTGTCGATGCCGAATTTCTTGGCGTATTTGACCTTTTCCACCGCCTTGATGCCGCAGTCGAGGGTGATCAGCAGCGTGCAGCCGTGGTCGCGGGCGGTGTCGATGCCTTTGTAGGAGACGCCGTAGCCCTCGTCGTAGCGGTCGGGGATGTAGTATTCGATGTTGGTGTCGAACTGCCGGAAGAAGGAGTAGACGAGCGAGACGGCCGTGGTGCCGTCGACGTCGTAGTCGCCGTAGACCAGGATGCGCTCGTGGTCGCGGATGGCCTTGTCCATCCGGTCGACGGCTTTGTCCATGTCCTTCATCAGGAAGGGGTCGTGGAGCATGCTCAGGTCGGGACGGAAGAACTCACGGGCCTTGGCGAAGGTATCGATGCCGCGCTGGACGAGCAGGTTGGCCAGCACGGAGTCGATCCCCAGTTCCTGCGCCAGCTGACGCACGGAAGCGGGATTTCCCTGCTCTTTGACCACCCATTTTTTCTCGATACCCATATTTAAGACACTTAATTTGCAAAGATAACAAAATTGTCGACCTTTCTGCAAAAAAATACTAACTTTGTGTCCTGTCTTGACCGGATCGGCCGGTCTCTAACACGCAACTACATGGAAATCACTGATCTCAACGAACAGGAACTGAATCGCCGCGCCTCGCTGCAGAAACTTACGGAACTGGGCATCAACCCCTACCCCGCCGCAGAATTCCCCGTCAACACGTCGACGGCGGAGATCAAAGCCGGCTATGATCCTGAAAAAGAGAACTTCAAGGATATCGTCATTGCCGGCCGCATGATGAGCCGGCGCATCATGGGCGCCGCCTCCTTCATCGAGCTGCAGGACGACTGCGGCCGCATCCAGGTCTATGTCAAACGCGACGAGATCTGCCCCGGCGAAGACAAGACGCTCTACAACACCGTCTTCAAGAAACTCCTCGACATCGGCGACATCATCGGCATCAAGGGCTACGCCTTCGTCACGCAGACCGGCGCCCTCTCCATCCACGCCACTTCGCTCACGGTGCTCAGCAAATCGCTCCGCGTCCTCCCGATCGTGAAGACCGACGCCGACGGCACCGTCCACGACGGCTTCACCGACCCCGAGCTCCGCTACCGCATGCGCTACGTCGACCTGGTCGTCAATCCGCACGTCCGCGAAATCTTCGAGAAACGCACGAAGATCATCGGCACGATGCGCGACTACTTCAACGAACACGGCTACCTCGAGGTGGAGACCCCGATCCTCCAGTCGATCCCGGGCGGCGCCACGGCCCGTCCGTTCGTCACCCACCACAACACCCTCGACATCCCGCTCTATATGCGCATCGCCAACGAGCTCTACCTGAAGCGGCTGATCGTGGGCGGCTTCAAGGGCGTGTACGAATTCGCCAAGGACTTCCGCAACGAGGGCATGGACCGCACCCACAACCCCGAGTTCACCTGTATGGAGATCTACGTGGCCTACAAGGACTACAAGTGGATGATGAAGTTCGTGGAAACGATGCTCGAGCGCATCGCCGTGGCCATCAACGGCAAGACGAAATTCGAAGTCTGGGGCAACGAGATTGATTTCAAGGCCCCGTACCGGAAGCTCCCGATGCTCGACGCCATCAAGGAATATGCGGGCGTGGACATCGCCGGCATGGACGAGGCCGCTCTGCGCGAGACCTGCCAGAAACTCAACGTGCCCATCAAGCCCGAAATGGGCAAGGGCAAGCTCATCGACGCCATCTTCGGCGAATACTGCGAGAAGAACCTGGTGCAGCCCACCTTCATCATCGACTACCCGGTCGAGATGAGCCCGCTCACCAAGCGCCACCGCGAGAATCCCGCCCTGACCGAGCGCTTCGAACTCTTCGTCAACGGCAAGGAACTGGCCAACGCCTACAGCGAACTCAACGACCCGATCGACCAGCTGGAGCGCTTCAACGACCAGGTCCGCCTGAAGGACGCCGGCGACGACGAGGCGATGTACATCGACATGGACTTCGTCCGCGCCCTGGAATACGGCATGCCGCCGACCTCCGGCCTCGGTATGGGCATCGACCGCCTCACGATGATGATGACCAATTCCTCCACCATCCAGGACGTCCTCTTCTTCCCGCAGATGCGGCCCGAGAAGAGCGCGCCGAAGGAGGAGAAGCCCGAATAGACTTATGGCGGAGACCCTCACCTCTCCCCAGAACCCCAAAATCAAGGAGCTGCTGGCCCTTGAGAAAGAATCCCGCGAGCGCAAAGCCCGCGGGCTCTTTGTCGTGGAGGGCCGGCGCGAATTCGAGCGCGCCGTCGCCGCGGGTTTCGAGCCCGTGACGGTCTTCATCCGCGAGGGCGAGACGGATGCGCCGAAGGCGGATTTCTTCGTCAGCCCGCGCGTCTACGAAAAGATCGCATACCGCGAGGGAACGGAAGGCGTGATCGCCGTCATGCGCGCCCGCCACACGAACCTCGCCGACCTGGCGCTCTCCCCTGTCCCGCTGATCATTGTCCTCGAGAAGGTGGAGAAGCCGGGCAACCTGGGCGCGGTGCTGCGCAGCGCCGACGCCGCCGGCGTCGACGCCGTGCTGGTGTGCGATCCGCTCACCGACCTGTACAACCCCAACCTCATCCGGGCCAGCCTGGGCGCCGTGTTCTCGGTGCCCGTGGCCGTCTGCACGTCGGAAGAGGCCTACGCATGGCTCGCCGGACGGGGCATCGCCGTCCTGACGGCCCAGCTGCAGGATTCGACGCCTTACGACGAGGCCGACCTGACACGGCCCGTCGCCCTGGTCTTCGGGACCGAAGACCGGGGGCTCACCCCCTTCTGGCGCCAGCGGGCCGACGCCCACGTCCGGATCCCGATGGCAGGAATGATGGATTCCCTCAACGTTTCGGTCTCGGCCGCCGTCCTGGCTTTCGAGGCCGTCCGCCAACGCAAAGCTAACTCTCAAGAACGATGAAATACGGTTTGATCGGCTATCCCATCGCGCACAGCCTGAGCCCCGCGCTTTTCCGGGCCGCCTACCCCGACCGCCCCGAAATGACCTACGACCTGATTGAAGAAAGCGATTTCGAGCGGGCCTACGCCCGTTTCCTGAAGGATTACGAAGCCGTCAACGTGACGACGCCGTACAAGGACGAAGCCTTCCGGAAGGTCAACGTGGCCGACACGATCGCCCGCGAACTCTATGCAGTGAACATCCTCAAGAAGAAAGACGGGAAGATCTACGGCTACAATTCCGACTTCTGGGCGCTCCAGAGAATGCTGGCCCCCTACGCGAAAAAGGAGCCCCGCACGAAGGTGCTGGTGATCGGATGCGGCGGTGCGGCGAAGGCCGCGGCGCTGGCCGCATTGAAGCTGCGGATGTCGGTATCGGTGGCCAACCGCGATTTCCGCAAGGCCCGGGAGTTCTGCTTCAACGGCGGCGGCATGATCCCGCTCCGGCTGGACCAGATTCCCAAGATCGCCCCGAACTGCGACGTCCTCATCTATGCCCTGCCCGTCCGGCTCGATGTACTGGACGAACTTCCGCTGGAAGGCCGGGTTGTGGTCGAGGCCAACTACAAGGATCCCTGCCTGCAGCCGCTCTGCGAAGCGGCCGGCGCCACCTACATCTCCGGGATCGACTGGCTCAAGGAACAGGCCGTTGCGGGATACCGGCTCATGACCGGCATCGAACCCGACGAAGCAAGTGTCAGGGCCTGCTGCGCTCCTTAAAATACCATGAATCATTCTATTCTTTATTTTTCCCTGTTTTTTTTTGACGACAGGGCTGCTCATTCTTGCGCTCATCCTCATCCGGCGTCAGCGGACTGACATCCGGAACCTGCTCAGCCAGCTGGTTGCCGCCCGGGAACGCGCCTGGCCGGCCATCAAGATCCTGTCGGATCTGATGGCGGACATCGCCAACGCTTCCGCCCACAGCGGAGAGAGCGTCCACCTGCTTGCCAAAAGGCTTGACCTGATCTTCACCACGTCGAGCGGAGAAAGCCGCGCCTTCAAGGAAGCTTTCTACATCTTGTCCGACGTCTGCAACGCCGGAACGCTCACCAACCTGGCGAGCCGTTTCCCCGAACTGACCCAGACCGAACTCGCCCTGTGCGCCATGATTCTGCTGGGGCTCGATCCGGCCTGCATCTGCCGGGTCATGGGCTACGACAGCGACCAGACCTTCTACAACCGGAGGGCCGACATCCGCAAAAAACTGGGGATCGACCGCACCGTTTCCCTGGAAGGTTTCCTGAACGATGAGAGCCTGCATCGGCAACTCAGGCATCAGGCTTACCTGGAGGCGCTTCTCAAGCGGTACTAATCCATCGGGCAGGCGGACATATCGTTCATTCATTCAATTTATTACAAATTCAGTCAGGCCCCGGCGCGCAAAAACGGAATGCCCGCCTGCCATTTGAGAATTATTTGCAAGAGTAGAAGATTATCCGTACTTTTAGGGAAAATTTTTACGGTACCATGTCACTGAACAAAGTATTACTCATCGGAAATGTAGGGAAGGATCCTGAAATCAGACACCTCCAGGGCGGCGCCGCCGTCGCCACCATTACGCTGGCCACCAGCGAACGATATCGCGACCGCAACGGCGAAACCCGGGAAATGACCGAATGGCACACCGTCATCGCCTGGCGGCAGCTGGCCGAACTGGCCGAGAACTATATCCGCAAAGGCAGCCAGATCTATGTGGAAGGCCGCATCCGCAGCCGCAGCTGGGACGACCAGAACGGCCAGAAACGCTATGTCACCGAAATCCAGGCCGACACCATCCAGCTCCTTGGCCGCCGCAGCGACAACCCCGCCTCCCAGCAGGGTTCCCAGCAACCTCAGCAGCCGCGGTACAACCAGCCGTCCTACGGCCAGCCTGCTCCCCAGCAGCCCGCGCCGCAGCAGCCGACCACCCCGATGGTCAACCCGGCCGATCTCACCGACGACGGCACCGACGACCTGCCGTTCTGACGCAGAAGCCCAACGGTTTAAAGATGCCCGACCTTCGCCGGGCATCTTTTTTTGTGTTTTCACTTGTTTTTTCGTAATTTCGTAGATTCGGAGTTTTCCGGAAAACGAGGTAATAATACAAAATCATCCATATGACTGAAACAGTGAAACAAACTCTGCGGGATTCGGCGGCGATGCGCTGGATCGCGCTGCTCCTGCTGGCGCTGGGCATGTTCTGCGCCTACATTTTCATGGACATCCTCTCGCCCATCAAGGACCTGATGGAATCGACGCGCGGCTGGGACTCCAAAGCCTTCGGCACGATGCAGGGCTCGGAGACCTTCCTCAACGTCTTCGTCTTCTTCCTGATCTTCGCGGGCATCATCCTCGACAAGATGGGCGTGCGCTTCACGGCGATCCTCTCGGGTGCCGTGATGGTGGCGGGAGCCCTGATCAAATACTTCGCGGTCAGCGAAGGCTTTGCCGGCAGTGCCGCGCAGGCCTGGTTCGACGCGAACCTCAACCTCCCCGAAGCCTGGTGGAACGTTACACCTTTTTATAAAGGGATGCCCGGCTCGGCGAAACTGGCCTCCATCGGCTTCATGATTTTCGGCTGCGGCTGCGAAATGGCGGGCATCACGGTGTCCCGCGGTATCGTCAAGTGGTTCCAGGGGAAGGAAATGGCCCTCGCGATGGGCGTCGAGATGGCCGTCGCGCGCATCGGCGTCGCGGTCGTGATGCTCGGTTCGCCGGTCATTGCGGCGATCGTTCCCGTCAGCGTGTCCCGCCCGGTGGCCCTGGGCGTCGTGTTCCTCTGCATCGGCCTGATACTCTTCATCGTCTATGGCTTCCTGGACAAGCGGCTCGACGCGCAGGGTGTGGAAGAGGAAAAGGACGACCCGTTCAAGGTCAGCGACATCGGCAAGATCCTTTCGCTCAAGATGTTCTGGATCGTGGCACTGCTGTGCGTGCTGTACTACAGCGCCATCTTCCCGTTCCAGAAGTACGCCATCAACATGCTTCAGTGCAACCTGGGATATACTGCCCAGCAGGCCAGCCTGGTGTTCTTCGTGTTCCCTCTGGGCGCAGCTGCGGTCACCCCGTTCCTCGGCAACTTCCTTGACCGCAAGGGCAAGGGCGCCACGATGCTCATCCTGGGTGCCGTGCTCATGATCGCCTGCCATCTCACCTTCGCCCTCGTGGTGCCCGCCACCAAGTCGGTCATCATCACCTACCTGGCCATCATCCTCCTGGGCATCTCCTTCTCGCTGGTTCCTGCGGCGCTCTGGCCTTCGGTTCCCAAGCTCATCGACAACAAGCTCCTCGGCTCGGCTTACGCACTCATATTCTGGATCCAGAACATCGGCCTCTATGCGTTCCCGATGATCATCGGTTCAGTGCTCAGCGCATCCAACCCGGGAGTCACCGACCCTCTGGCATACAACTACACCGTTCCCATGCTGGTGTTCGCATCCCTTGGTGTCATCGCAATGATCCTTGGCTTCTGGCTCAAGATCGAGGACCGCAAGAAGGGATTCGGCCTGGAACTTCCCAACATCAAGAAGGACGCTGAATGAAATTCGGCAAACTGAAATGGGTGGCGCTGGTGTGCCTGATGGTGCCGATGTTCTCGTCGTACTTCTTCGACGATGCATTCTCCACCCTCAGCCAGATCTTCCAGCACCCGGAGATCCTGGAGCTGGGCTGGAACAGCGCGGATTACGGTTTCTACGCCGGCGGATACAGTTTCCTGTGCGTATGCGGCGGACTGATCCTGTGCGGCATCCTGCTTGACGTGTTCGGCGTACGTATCATCGGTAGCGTGTTCGTGGGGCTGATGGCCCTGGGGGCAGGCACGGTGGTCGTCGCGCTCCGGAGCGGCCTCGCGCCGCATACTTCGCTTGCGCTCGCGTACGCCGGATGCATGATATTCGGACTCGGCAGCGAGATCGCCGGGGTCGCCGTCACCCGTTCCATCGCCAAATGGTTCAAGGGCGGCAACGTCGCGTTCGCAATGGGCGCACAGGTGGCCGTGGCGCGCCTGGGTACTGCATTGGCGTTCATACTGGCGCCGGTGCTGGTGGCACAGAAGGGCGACGGAGAGATATATACGCTGGCGGAGACCGCACGTCCGGCAACCTTCGGACTCGCGCTGATTCTTGTCGGCGTGCTGCTCTGGGGTATCTTCGTGGCCATGGACGCCCGTTTCGACAAGGCCCACGGGCTGATGTACGGGCGCGGCGCTGTCAAGGAGGAGGACAAGTTCAAGTTCTCCGATATCGGGAGGCTCCTGACCAACGGAAGGTTCCTGCTTATCGCGCTGCTGTGCGTGTTCTTCTACTGCTGCATCATCAGCTTCAAGAAATTCGGCACCTCGATAGTCATTCCCCGCTTCGATATGGACATCGACAGCGCCAAATGGGTCATCACGATGATTCCGTTCTTCACGGTGGTGTTCACGCCGCTGTTCGGCGCGCTGGTGGACAGGGTCGGCAAAGGAACGGTCTGGATGATAATCGGCGCCTTCCTGGTGCTGGCGGCGCATATGGTGCTTGCCTTCGCTCCGCAGGGCGTGCCGTTCTGGGGATACTTCGGTATTTCGATGCTGGGAATCGGCTACTCGCTGGTACCGTCGGCAATGTGGCCCAGCGTGCCCAAGATAGTGCCCGAGCGCAACCTCGGCACCGCCTATTCGCTCATTTACTGGATACAGAATATGGGCATGCTGCTCGTTCCCATTTTCGTGGGGCGCATCTTCAAGGCTTTTGAAGGCGTAGTGGCAGCCGAACGCGCGGAGCGCATCTTCATCGGCCTCGGAATCATTGCCGTCGTGCTCGCCGTGCTCCTCCGCCACGCCTCCCGCCGTCGGCCGGAACTGGGACTGGACGAGGCCAGCAGCCGGAAGAAATAGCGTCGAATGTAAGTCTCTGTGAGACTGCACGATACGAAAAACCGTCCGGGTGGTTTCACCTGGACGGTTTTTCGTAAACACTTAAGCGTCAGAATATTACATTCGACAGCCCAGACTAGAACGGCAGGTCGTCCTCGGGGGCGGAGGCGCCGAAGTCGGGCTCGGGAACCGAAGGGG
>JAEEGK010014631.1_pt1 | contig 17502 bp, 6 predicted proteins | sample 8958771 | NCBI WGS metagenome assembly JAEEGK01 (sample SAMN16246547, study PRJNA631951) | gut metagenome | biome: gut microbiome; feature: rumen; material: SC-attached | host: Bos | place: Iran: Karaj | collected 2018-10
GACGACGGCAATCCAGTCCTCCTTCTCGTTCTTGAATCGCACTATCTCGGCCTCGAGCTTCTTGGGGCGCTTGGGGGCTTTGCTCTCGCCGAAGCAGGGGGCGTCCTTCTTGCCCTCGTTGTTGGAGACGAGGACGCCGGTGCGCGAACCGTCGCGGTAGATGGTGCAACCCTTGCAGCCGCTTTTCCAGGCCGTCTCGTATATCTTGCTGACGACCTCCTTGGTAGTCTCTTTGGGGATGTTGACGGTGACGGAGATAGAGTGGTCGACCCACTTCTGTATGTCGCCCTGCATCTGCACCTTGGCCACCCAGTCGATGTCGGCGCTGGTGGCGTGGTAGTAGGGGCTCTGCTCGATGAGTTTCTGCAGGGAGGCATCGTCCATATGCTTCACCTCCTCGACGTCATGGCCGTTGACGCGGGCCCAGTCAAGGAACTTGGGATGGAAGACATTGTACTCCTCGAAGTAGTCACCATTCTCGTCCTTGATGATGTTGTGGTTTCCCGACGCAGGGTTTGTCGAGTCGCCCGAATCGGGTCGGTTGATCTTCTTGCGGCGCTTGTAGCTGACAAGGAAGACGGGCTCGATACCCGAGGTGGTTTGCGTGCAGATGGAGACGGTACCCGTGGGAGCTATGGTAAGCAGGGCTATGTTGCGGCGGCCGTATTTGACCATGTCTTTGTAGAGTGCAGGGTCGGCCTCGGCGATACGGCGTATGAGTGGGTTGTTCTCCTCGCGCTTAGCGCTGTAGATGGGGAAGGCGCCGCGCTCGCGAGCCATCTCAACGCTGGAGCCGTAGGCTGCACAGCAGAGAGCCTGCTGCACCTTAACGGCGAAAGCCGTGGCCTCGGGGGTGCCATACTGCAGTCCGAGGGCTGCCAACATGTCGCCTTCGGCGGTGATACCGAAGCCGCTGCGGCGGCCTTCAAGGCACTTCATCTTGATGTTGAGCCACAGGTTGTGCTCCACCATCTTGATTTCGTCGCTCTCCGGGTCGGACTCAATCTTTTTCAGTATCTGTTCCACCTTCTCGAGCTCGAGGTCGATAAGGTCGTCCATCAAGCGCTGACCCTTCATGACATGCTCGCGGAAGAGGTCGAAATTGAACGTGGCCTTCTTGGTGAAAGGATTCTCTACATAGGAGAAGAGGTTGATAGCCTGCAGCCTGCAGCTGTCGTAGGGGCACAGCGGTATTTCGCCACAGGGGTTGGTGCTCACGGTACGGTAGCCGAAGTCGGCATAGCAGTCGGGCACACTCTCGCGGAGGATGGTGTCCCAGAAAAGCACGCCCGGTTCGGCACTCGACCACGCGTTGGCGATAATCTTGTTCCACAGTGCGCGAGCGTCGATCTCCTTGGTGAAGGTGGGGTTGGGCGAGTCGATGGGATACTGCTGCACAAAAGGTTTGCCGCTGCGCACACACTCCATGAATTCGTCGGTGACCTTCACACTGACATTGGCACCGGTGATTTTCCCCTGCTCGAGCTTGGCGTCGATAAACTGCTCGGCATCGGGATGCTTGATGCTGATGCTGAGCATCAAGGCCCCACGACGACCACCTTGGGCCACCTCACGGGTGGTGTTCGAATAGCGCACCATGAAAGGCACGATGCCGGTGGAGGTGAGGGCTGAATTCTTGACGGGAGTGCCGCCGGGGCGGATGTGGCTCAGGTCGTGGCCCACGCCACCGCGGCGCTTCATCAGCTGCACCTGCTCCTGGTCAATCTTCATGATGCCGCCATAGGAGTCGCTGCTGCCCTGGTTGCCAATGACAAAGCAGTTGGAGAGCGAGACCACCTGGAAGTTGTTGCCTATGCCGCTCATGGGGCTGCCCTGCGGGACGATATACTTGAAATCCTTGAGCAACTGGTATATATCCTCCTCACTCATGGGGTTCTGGTACTTGTCCTCGATGCGGGCATATTCGGCGGCCAGGCGACGGTGCATCATGTCGGGGTTGAGCTCAAAGATGCGCCCATCGTCGCGCAGGGCGTACTTGTTCATCCACACGTTGGCGGCCAGCTCGTCGCCACGGAAATACTTCACCGAAGAACGCATGATTTCCTCGGGAGTGTATTGCTTGTACTCTTTGGGGGCTTTTTGGGGTTCGGTTGATGAAAACAAGTCGCCTTGCATGATTCCAAATGGTATTTATATTGTTATACAATAATCTTTTACGGCGCAGCAACGCCTTTTTTTTCAGATGCTAAATTAGACAGAAATTCGCTATTTCTTGAAACAAGTTATCAACAAAAAACCTCCCAATTCAAGCACCCCTTTTGCAGTCAAACATTTAGTCGGTGAATAACCGGTGCGGCACAATAAAATATTCAAGCGCACGTTATTAATAATATATGAAACAGATACTACTGATAAACGACGTCGTGGGCTACAGCCATGTGGGCATGGTGGCCATGCTGCCCATCCTCACCCATCTGGGCCACACCACCTATAACCTCCCCACCGCCTTAGTGTCCAACACCTTGGACTACGGCCATTTCAATGTCCTCGAGACCACCGACTATATGCGCGGCACCATTCCTGTGTGGCACCGTCTGGGTTTCCGCTTCGACGCCGTCTGCACCGGTCTGATGTTCAGCGAGGAGCAGGCCACCCTCGTCTCTTCCTACTGCCGCCAGTTGCAGAACGAAGGCACCACGGTCTTCGTCGACCCCATCATGGGCGACGCCGGACGCCTCTATAACGGCATCACCGACACGCAAGTAAATCTGATGAAAGAGATGGTGGGAGTGGCCGACCTCACCTTCCCCAACTATACCGAGGCCTGCTACCTCACCGGCACCCCCTACCGCACAGAAGGCATAAGTTGGGACGAAGCCTGCGACATGCTCGACGGCATTGTCAACCTCGGCGCCAAGGCCGCCGTCATCACCAGTGCCTGCATCGACGGCCAACGTTGCGTCATAGGCCGCCGCAGCGACCTGCCGCTCGAAGGATTCCGTCAGCGCGGCAAGGACGGCCCCTATTTCCGCATCGACTACGACGAGATTCCCGTGGCCTTCCACGGCACCGGCGACATCTTCTCGGCTGTCCTCATCGGCCATCTCATGAACGGCGAGACGCTCAAGGAGAGCACTCGCACAGCCATGGCCGTCGTCTCCAGCCTCATAGAAAGAAACCGGGAACAGAAAGACCTCTGCCTCGGTATCCCTATTGAAAAATGTCTTGACCTATTGTAGCCCCGCGGGGACTTCTCCTCAATCTTCTGTATGTTTTCTTGAACCGTCGATGGCTTCGGAGACGTTGATGACGTAGTCACCCAGCTTCTCGTAGAGGGCATAGAGGCTGCTGTAGGCGTTGCCGATGGCATAGTCGTAGACACCCAGTTTGAGGGCGTCGAGGTGTTGTGCACGCAGGCGGTCGCGACAAGCGTTGATGGCATGCTCGGCAGTGTAGGCGTCGTCGAGGTCCACATGGTCGTAGTCGTGGAGGTTACTGTCCATCACATCGAGGGCTTTCTGTACCAATACACGCATCTCCTCAAGGTTGGCGTTGAGGCCGGCGTCGAAGTGGACAGCATCCTCACGCTTGTTCTGACGTGTCATGGCAATCTGGTAGATGGTGTCGCCAATGGATTCGAGGTTGTCGATGATGCGCAGCATGCTGCTGATACGTTCGGAACCGTGCTCTGAGATGTCGCCGGAACCCACTTTGGTGAGGAACTTCGAAATTTCCATCTCCATGCGGTCGGTAATATCTTCATACTTGGCGATGCGGCTCATGGTGGTGTCGAACTCCTCGTCGTTCTTGGCGGTGCGGAGGTTGGGGAGGAAGGTGTACATGCGCAGCACGCGCTTGGAGAACTCCTCGATTTCGCTCTTGGCGCTCTGGAGGTTGAGCTCGGCGGTGGAGAGCCAGTTGCCGGAGATGTAGGTGAGGCGGAACTCGTCCTCGTTCTCCTCCTCCTTGGACTTCACCATCCAGTTGACAATCTTGAGTATCTGGGGGATGAAGAAGGCGAGGATGACGGTGTTGCCCACATTGAAGATGGTGTGGAACAGGGAGATGGCCAGGGGGACGGACTCGCGGTTGTAGAGCGGGTCATCGATGGGGGCGTAGGGGCTGCAGCCGGTCATGTTCTCGGTGAGGTAGGCGATGAACTGCATGAGGGGGGAGAAGACGATGAGGGTGATGATGACGCCCACGACGTTGAAGACAAGGTGGGCCCTGGCGGCCTTCTTGCCGGCGGCGTTGGCCACAAGGGCTGCCAGGTTGGCGGTGATGGTGGTGCCGATGTTCTGACCCATAACCAGGGCCACGGCGACATCGAAGCCTATCCAACCGTTGTAGCACATGACAAGGGTGATGGCCATCATGGCCGCCGAGGCCTGCACCACGCAGGTAAGGATGGCGCCGATGGCCACGAAAATGAGGATGGACCAGAAGCCGTAGTCGCTGAGGGTGGAGAGGGCATGGAGGAACTCGGGGTACTGGTCGAGGTTGGACAAGGGCTTCTGCAGCAGTTCCATACCCACGAGCAGGAGTGCCAGGCCGATGACTGTCTGACCGATGGACTTCATGCGGTCGCGTCCGGAGAAGATGAAGAAGAGGCTGACGGCAGCCAGCAGCATGGGGAGGCTGAAGCCGCCGGCGCCCTCGCCCAAGCCGAAGAGGGTGATGATCCAGGCCGTCACGGTGGTGCCAATGTTGGCGCCCATGATGACCGCCACGGCTCCCGCCAGCGACAGGAGGCCGGCATTGACAAAGCTGACCACCATGACCGTTGTGGCCGACGAGCTCTGGATGGCGGCGGTAACCGCCGTACCGGTGAGGATACCGCTCACAGGGTTCCCGGTGATGTGCTTCAGCACGGAGCGCATCTTGCTGCCGGCAATCTTCTGCAAGCCCTCGCTCATCAGCTTCATGGCGAAGAGGAAGATGGCCAATGCGCCCGCCAAGTTCAAGACAACCAGTAAGATATTCTGCAATTCCATATGTTTCTTTCTTGTAGTTTGACGCTGCAAAAGTACAAAGAATATCGTTACGGAATTGTTACGTTTTTGTTAAGTTTTTTCTTCGTGCCACTTCCCTACCCTCCCCCTGCCATCGCCCTACCATCTCCTACCGTGGTGGGAGATGGCTCGGAGATGGTAGGGAGATGGTAAGGAGTTGGGAAAGAGTTGGTGGCTATAGGGTGTTAATTATCAAGCAATTCTGTATGGCGGATTAGTGGCGTTTCCGGGAGGGTTTGTCAAAAAAAAGCGATGCCTGCCAAATGGCAGACATCGCTTTGGATGTTAAAGTGTTACGCCGCTTAGCGGACGATGAGTTTGCGGATGGCGTTGACCTGCTCGCCGACGATGCGGACGAAGTAGGCACCCTGGGCCATCTCGGTGACGTCGATGGTGAGTGTGCCGTCAACAACGGTCCACTTGCCGGTCTCGCGGCCGTTCATGTCGACCACCGTCACCGTGGCAGCGCCCTCGATGCCCGTGAGGGTCACCGTGCTGCTGGCAGGGTTCGGGTAGAGGCTGATGGCGGCGGAGTTGACATCGTCGATGCCCTCGCCGTCGGCGGTGGTGAAGTCGACCACGCTGCTCCATGCCGAGGTGACACCCTCGCCGCACACGGTGCGGACGTAGACGTCATAGACGGTGGTGGAGGACAGGCCGGTGAGCGTGTGGCTCGTGCCGGTGGCGGCGACGATGATGCCGTTGCCCTGGTTGAAGCCGCTCATACCATACTCAATCTCGAAGTTGGTGGCACCCTGCGGGGCTGTCCAGCTCACCACAGCGCTGTTAGCGGTGATGGTGTTCGGGTTCACGTTGACACCGGTAACGGGCTGGCAGGTGAGGGTGGTGAAGGTGGCCGAGGTGCTCCAGTCACTGTAGACATCAGCGTCGCAGTTGGCACGAACCTCGAAGGTGTAGGTGACGCCGTAGGAGAGACCGGTAACCGTGTAGGGGTTGGTGGTCACGGCGAAGGTCTGATCGTAGCCTTCACCCATGACGTGGAGATCCCAAGCGGTCTCGTTGCGACCGGGAGTCCAGCTGAGGGTGGCGGTGGTGAGCGTCACATCAGAGAAACTGGGGTTGGTAGGCACGAAGCAGGGACGCACCGGGGTAAGAATCGTGACGACAGTCCAGTCGCTGGTCATGTCGTCTTCGCACATCTGGCGGAGGCCGATGCTGTACTCGGTGGAGTCGGTGAGGCCAGTGAAGGTGTAGGTGCCGGAGGCGGCAGTGACCGTGGTGTTGACCATGGTCTCATCCCAAGCGCCTTCCATGATAGCGAGCTCGGTGTTGTCGCTGTTGCTCCAGTTGACCGTGATGCTGCTGTAGGTAGTGTCGACACTGGTCACAGTGGGGGCAGAACAAGCAGGACCGCAACTGATGAGGCGCACATTACCCACCGTAGTGGAAGCGCTGTTGTTGGTACCCTCGGAGGAGGTAATGGTGTTGATGTTGAAGGGGCCGCTGTCCTGATAGGCGTAGCGCGTCTTGTTGCCGGTAGCGGTATGGGCCGCGAAGGTCTGGCTACCGCTGTAGTCGCCATTGTCGCGCTTCACAGACATAAGGATGTTGCTGTGGCCGTCCCAGAAGAAGGTGGTGTCGAAGCCATGAATCTGCCAGCCCGACTCGGTGAAGTTGAAGTTGGCGTTGTCGATGACCTTGACGAACGTGTGGGCAGAATCGGGATGGATAAAGCCGCTGGTCAGTTCGGATTCAGAGACATTGGCCAGGTAGACGGTCATGTTCTCGAACTGGTCGCTACCAGTGGTGATGGTGCCTGCGTCGAAGGCGAAAGCAGTGATACCATTGGTGAGAGAGGCGAGGTCAGCCGAGTCGATGATGGTCTGGACATAGCTGTAGTTGTAGAGGCTATAGCCAATGGGGCTGTAGGTGCTGGTGACGCTCGACGTGCCGGAGAAGTTCTCCACAACATTGACATTGTCGCACATGGGTGTGGAGAAGGTGAGTTTGTGCCAGAGACCGGTGTCGCTCACGTTGCACAGGCCGCGGACATAGAAGTCGTAGCTGTGCAGAGACTCAAGGTTGTTCATCACGAAGCTGTTGGTAGTGGTGGTGGTGGCGGTGCCAGTGCCGAGGGTGAAGCCGGCATTGCCGTATTCAATCTGGTAGCTGGTAGAGCTGCCTTCCCACACGATGGAGGCGGTGTTGGTGGTGAGAGGAGTGTTGGTGTCGAGCACAATGTTGGAAACCGGGCATGCATCGGGGATGCAGCTGACATTGACATAGAAGCCATCATAGGTAACCGAACCGTCGGTGTGGAACACCAGGGTCAGAGGACCGGTCGACGACATAATGTCAGTGAAGGACTGTCCGTTGGGCGAACTATTGTCGCGGAAGAGGATCTGTCCAGTCGTTCCAAGACCATCGTAGATGGCCAGGTAGTCGAGCGAGCCCTCGGTGTAGGAATAACCGGAGACCGAAACAAGGCTGCTGCCATCGCTCGGCATCAGGTAGATGGTGCTGTTCTGGCTGTTGCTGTATGTACCGTCGGCACCGCCGTCGTCATAAATAACGCCGCCGCACATGTAAAGGGTGTCGGTCTGGTTGGCGCGCATACTGACAGCGTGGCAGCGATAGGGACCGGCAACGGTCCAGGTGGAGGTGTCGCCAGCACCGCAAACATTGCGGATGTAGAAGTAATAGGTATTGGCATCGCTCAAACCGGTAACGGTGTAGGGGTGAGCCGTGACGGGAATGACGGTACCGGTGCTCGGGTCAGCAAGGGCAGTGGTGCTGTAGCTGATTTCCCAATCGGTGGCGGGAAGCGGGTCATTCCAGTCGAGAGTGATGGAAGAAGCCGAGTCGAGGATGGCGCTGATGTGGGTCACAGGCAGGCAAGAGGGAGCAAGGCTGACGACCACATTATCGATGTAGTGGTAGCTATAGCTGCCGGTGCCGGCGTTGAAGTTCTTGAGAGCGATGTAGCCGTCATGAACGCCTGCAGCGGCCATATAGAAGGTGAAGTCATACTGGCCGGAGGCATTCACGATGATGGTGTCGACGGGGTGGAAGGTGGCATTGGGCGTGAGGCTGTCGAGCACACCGACCACAAGACCATAGTTGTAGCTGCTGATGTAATCGTGGAACGAAAGCTGCAGAGCATCGACGCTGGTATCCATCTTGGGCAGGACAGCCGTGGCTAAGTTATACATGCGGAAGCTGTAGGCACCGCTCTGGCCGTTGCCATAGTAAATCTGGGGAGCGATATCGCCAGAGATGTTTTCAACCACACTCCAGCAGTTGGGCAGGACGCCGGTGGCATAGGTGGCGGGAACAGGATAGTTGTCGAAGTTCTCGTTGTAGGGGAGAGCCATGGGGGCGCAATCGGTGACGAAGCGCACTATGGGGCTGACGGCCGACTGGTCGGTAGCGGAGCAGATGGCATAGATGGCAGCCTCATAATAGCTGCTGTGATCGAGACCCGTCAGAGTGATGCCATAGTTGGTAGTGCTGGCGGTATCGAAAGCGGTCTCACCATATTTTCTGTAGAGCACGTTGAAGGATGTGGGAGTCAAACCGGCTCCTGCAATCCAAGAAAGTGTGGCAGTGGTGGTGGTCACGTCAGACACTGACAGGCTGTCGGGAATCACGCAGGTGGGAATCTCCTCGACAATGAGGTTGTCGATGAAGGTGTAGTTCTGAGGATCCTGAACCGGGGTGTAGAAAGCGAGATAGCCGTCCACATCGTCGCCAAGAGTGTTGAGCTGGATGGTGTAGTTGCGGACATCGGTCTCGTCATTGGTGCGGAGGGTCTCGAGAACAACAAGAGTGTTGATATTCTCAGGATCGGTCATGTAACCGAAGAACATCGGATAGATGGTATCGCTGGCGATGTACTGGAAGCGGAGCTGCAGAGTGTTGAGAGGCTCGGCGATATGGGGCAGAGCAACATAGGCACCCTGATAGAGACGCAGCGAAGGACCTTGACCAATGAGGGGGCTCACATAAGGATAGGTGGTCTCGCTGACGACGCTGTTGGTGGTAGCGACGGTCCAGCAGGGACGGGCAAAGTAAGTGCCACTGTAGTCCTCGAAGTCCTCGGTATAAGGAACGTGGATGTCACCGCATTCGGTGGTGGCGGGAATAACTGCACTGGCGCTGTTGCTGCCGCAGAAAGCCGTCAGGCGGATATAGTACTGCGCGCTGGCAACAAGACCGTTGATGGTGTAGGTATTGACACCGGTGAGGTTGGTGGCTGCGACGGTCCAGTTGGTATCGTTGATCGGACGGTATTCGACGCTATAGCTGTCGTAGCTGCCGGCCCAGGCAATGTCAATCGAGGTAGTCTCGACACCGGCAACCACCACGGAAGGCACGGCGCAGGTGACAGTCACCTCCACAGCACCCAGAGCCATCTGGGGACGATAGTTCGCCGTGTTCAGACTGCTAAGGTCGGTGGTGGAATAGGGAGCGTCGTCCTGATAAGCATAGAGCGAATTGACAGAGCTCAAACCACAAATCCAGCCATCGAATTCCGAGTAGTTACCCGTCGAGTCAACAACCATGACGACCAAGTTCTGGCCGGCGGCGCGGGCGAAGGTGGCATTGAAGGGGAACCAGTTCCAACCGCTGACGATATTGTGCATGCCGTCGAAGACGAGAGTCATGCTGTCAGAGGGAACGAAGGAAGTGGTAGAGAGGTTGTCCAAGCTGGTGTTGCCGATATAAATCTGCATACGACGGTTGGAAATGTCAGAAGCGGCCTTGAAGGCGATGCTGTCGATAGCGTTGCCGAAGCCGGTCAATTCCTCGGCTTTCCAAATCTGCTCGGAGATACTGTAGTTATAATACGGATACGTGGGGGTGTAACCCGTTCCGTCGTTACCGCCGATAGTGCCGGGGGTCTCAGTGGTGAACGAAACCATGGCAGCAACACCGGTGGCATCGCCGCAGATGGGCGACACGGTCACAGTGTAAACGGTGTTGGTATCGAGACCCGACAGGAAGAGATAAGTGTTGGTGGTAGTGGTGGTGAGAACAGGAGCGGTGCTTTCCGGAGTGTTGACAACCACATTGTAGCCCGAGGGCACGTTGCCGACAGAGGGAGCATCCCAAGTGGCGGCGGCACTGTTGAGGGTAACATTGGAAATTCTCAGGTTCTCGACAGGGCTGCAGGCAGAAGCGGTCATGAAGCTGGTCGTGACGGGGCTGCCGTTTTCTTCACCGCAGGTGGTGTAGACCCAAGCATAGTATTGCGTGGAATCGGTAAGGCCACTGATGGTGTAGGCCATACCGTCAGTCACGACAGCGCTGTCAATAGCGGCATCGACATCGTTGGTGGTACCCCAGAGGACAACATAGCTGTGCTCGTTGGGGTCGGGAGCCTGCCACGAAATCTGGGCCGAGTTGTGGGTGATATGCAACGCCGTGATATTCTGCGGACGCGGGCACGAACTGTAGCGGCCCACCTCGATGTCGTCGATGTAGAACGAATAGCCATCGGAGGTACGGTCGACAAAAGCGATGCGACCATCAGGTCCGTTGTAGTTCAAGAAATTGATGTTGAACTGTTGCCACACAGAAGTGCTCGTGGGGGTCACCGTGGTCACAGGAGTAAAGGTCGACAGGTCGGTCGGGTCGGTGATGACACCGATTTCAACGGTACCATAGGAAGAGGAGGTCTTGTACTCCCAGAAGCTCAGCTCAAGGTTGCGCACCGGCAAGGCCATGGTGGGCAGCACAAGCCATGTGGCGGAGGTGGCGCTGTAGCCATAGAAATACATACCCTTGGTGCCGCTGTGTGCATAAGAAGTGCTCACATAGGGATAGCCAGAGGAGTAAGTGCTATTCTTGTACCAGCAGGAGTCAAAGGCTGCAGACGAACCGGTGTTGAACGATTCGAAGTTCTCTGCGAAAGGCAGAGTCATGGCAACGCAGGGGGTGGTAACGCTGATCATGGCGGGGAAATCGCCATCGGTGCAGGTGTTCACCACGCGGAACACGTAGCTGGTATTGGGGGAGAGGTTCTGGATGGTGTAAGAGGTCTCGGTGACGTTGGAGGCGAGGACGGTGAAGACAGAGTCTTCGGCCAAACGATAGTCAACGCTCCAGGAAGTCTCATCGGCGCCGGGGATCCAGGAGAGGGTCACTTCGGTGCCGGAGAGGCTGGTGACGGCGATGGCAGGAGCTGCGCAGTTGAGGCTCTGCAAACAGCCGGAGATTCTGAAGGAGACGCTGGGGCGATAGCTGCTCGTGCCGCCGTTGCTACCCTCGGTCGGGGCTCCGTCGTAGGTGTAGGGGTTGCTGTCGCGGTAGCGATAAACGGTACGGGTAGCAGTGTCTTGCGTGCTCCAGCCATAGAAGCCCGAGGTCGTCTGGGAACTGCCGCTCTGGTTGACGAAAGTGGTGAGGACGATGTTGCTCACGCCGTCCCATACGAAGACGGTGTCGAACTCATAGTACTGCCACCCTGCCGAGGCCGCAGTGGCCGGACGGACAACGGGACCATAGACATGCGTCATGGTGCTCGGCTGAATCATGGACGACGAGTTGGCATAGGTCTCCTCAGTGGTGGAACCCATGAAAATGGAGATCTCCTTGGTATAGCTACCGGCGGCGCTGTAGCCGAGGGTGACGCCATAGATGGGACCGGCATGCATGCCGGCTTCGAGCAACTCGTCGGCAGTGTAGATACTCTGGCAGACAGTGTTGCCCCAGGAACTATTGACAAAAACACCTGTAGTTGTCCTGGTGCCGGTCGAAAACTCAACAATCGACGAGTTGGCAGTGTCGGGGTCGGGCACGATACAGGGCAGGTTCTTGGTGATAATGTTGATGTTGGACCAACGGCTGGTGTCGCCATTGTCGCAGAGGGCGGCCACACGTACCTGATAGGCGGTGCCGCCGGCAAGACCGCTGAGGGTGTAGGAGGTGCCTGTGGTCGAGGAAATCTCCGACCATCCGGCGGTAGTGTCGTCGGTCAATCTGTATTGCACCAGGCCCAAGCATTCGGGATCGGTGACGCTGGGAACCCAGTTGAGCAAAGCCGTGTTGGCAGTGGTAACAGCCTGGAGGTTGGTAATCACGGCGCAGGCCGGGGGAGTGGTGACAATGAAGTTGGTGTAGCGCGACACATCGCCGCCGCCGCAGTCGGCATAGAGGGCGTAGGTATGGGTGCTCTCGGGAACAACGTTCTCAATCAGCACGAAAGTGTCAGTGATGCCGGTGGCAAGAGCAGTAGAATCAGGCAAACTGATGACATTGTAGGTGGCACCCGTATTGAGAGCGTCGCTCCAGCTGAGAACGAAGGAACGGGGCTGGATGTCGCTGACAGTGTAGTCGCTTATACGGCCGCAGGTGACAGGCACAGAGCAACCGGTGAAACGATAGAGAGGAACGGTGGCGGTAGCGGTACCTGCGCCAACGGTCATGGGATCGTAGGGACCACTGTCCTGAGAGATGTAACGGGCCAACTGGGCACCGGCAGTGTAGGCGGAGAAAGTAGAACCCGAAGTCCAGCTACCATGGTTGCGGCGCACAGCCACAAGGAGGTTGCCGCCGGTGTAATGGAAAACGGTGTCGAACACGACAGTTCTCCAGTCGGTGGTAGTGTAGTTCAGCGAACCGGAATAGACCAACTGCATGGTCGAGTCGTGGGAGAAACCATCGGAGAGGGTCTCCAGCGCGGTGTTGGCCAGGTAGATTTCACAGTTGGTGAAATAAGTGCCGGCCGACGTGCTGGAGGGCTTGAATTGCATGGAGTAGATGTCGCCCATGCCTTCCAAGTTCTCGGCCAACACAATCACCTCCGTGTAGCTATAGTTGTATGTACTAAAACCCGGAATGTAGGTGGTTGTGGTAGTCGCAGCGTCAGCGTTGGCCAGCGTAACCGGGCTTCCGTTGTCGCATGTAAACTCCTGTGCCCGTGTGGTCCAGGGCACCATCAGCGCCATTGCCATGGCCGCTGACATCAGAAACTTGTAAAAACGTTTCATAATGGTTTGTTTTTGGTTAATAATAAGGTTAATTAATATATATTATATTCTTCTGTTCCAAAACCGTTTTTTTTCTCCTCCCCATCCCAAAATCATTTTCTGCCACATTCATTCCGAGCGTAAATCACTATATTTTATCACCATACAACAATTATCCCATAATAATTTGATGTACAAATATACACATTTATTTCAAAGCACCAAATTTTTTAACTTTTTTCTTTCCACCGCCTCCGTAGAGACGCGGCCTGCCGCGTCTCCACGGTAGACACTGGTCGACACCGGCGCGTGAGGAGACGCGGCAGGCCGCGTCTCTACAGGGGGGACCGTTGGAACCTATCCCGTACCGATACCCTGCCATCGCCCTGCCAACACCCTACCAACTCCTACCGTAGTAGGAGTTGGTAGGGTGTTGGCAGGTAGTTAGTAGGTGGTTGTCAGGTAGTTGGCCCTTGGGGTGCCGGAAGGGGTCCCGAGGGTGGTTTTTTACGGTTTTTAAGTTAATTTCCAAGCCCCGGTTCCCGGCCGGAAACCGGTTCTGTCCGGGGAGCGGAAATTATTTTTTATATTGATACAACATTTTATCGAAAACGGCGTTAATTGAATTTAAGTAAGAGTGAAGTATGAAACAATATCTTGATCTATTGCAACATGTGCTCGACCATGGCACCGAGCGCCTCGACCGGACGGGGACGGGGACTGTAGGTGTCTTTGGCTACCAGATGCGCTTCGACCTCGGCGAGGGCTTTCCGCTGCTGACAACGAAGAAGTTGCACCTGCGCTCGATTATCTACGAGCTGCTGTGGTTCCTGCGCGGCGAGACCAACATAAAATACCTCAAGGACCACGGGGTGAGCATCTGGGACGAGTGGGCCGACGCCAACGGCGACCTGGGGCCGGTCTACGGCTCGCAGTGGCGCTCGTGGCCCGACGGCCGGGGCGGCGCCATCGACCAGATTGCCAACGTGGTGCGCGAAATCAAGGAGAACCCCTACAGCCGCCGCCTGATGGTGACGGCGTGGAACCCCGCCGAAATCCAGGACATGGCGCTGCCGCCCTGCCACTGCCTGTTCCAGTTCTACGTCTGCAACGGCCGCCTGTCGTGCCAGCTCTACCAGCGGAGCGCCGACATCTTCCTCGGCGTGCCGTTCAACATCGCCAGCTATGCCCTGCTGACAATGATGATGGCACAGGTGTGCGGCCTCGAGCCGGGCGACTTCGTCCACACCTTCGGCGACGCGCACATCTACAAGAACCACCTCGACCAGGTGCGCCTGCAGCTCTCGCGCGACCCACGCCCCCTGCCCTCCATGCGCATCAACCCCGACGTGAAGGACATCTTCGGATTCAACTATGAAGACTTCACCCTCGAGAACTACAATCCCCACCCCCATATCAAAGGAGAAGTATCAGTATGAGCAACGAACATAACTGGGTAATCATCATGGCCGGCGGCCTGGGAAGCCGTTTCTGGCCGGTGAGCAGTGTGGACTGCCCGAAACAATTTGTCGACACCATGGGAGTGGGACGTTCGATGCTGCAGCTCACCTTCGAGCGCATGGAGAAGCTCTGTCCGCGCGACCATGTCATCGTGGTGACGGGCGAGCAGTATACCGACCGGGTGCGCGAGCAGGTGCCGGGGCTGCTGCCGTGGCAGGTGCTCGGCGAGCCGCTGCGCCGCAACACGGCGCCCTGCATCGCCTATGCCGCCGCCATCATCGCACAGATGGACCCCGAGGCCACCATCATCGTGTCGCCTGCCGACCATGCCATCTTCGGCCTCGACCGCTTTGTGCGCAACCTCTCGCGTGCCATCAACTGTGTGCAGGAGCACGACTGGATTATCACCCTCGGCGCACAACCCGTGAAACCCGACACCAGCTACGGATACATCCAATTCCGCGACGATCCCGTGGCCGACTGCGAGAAGCTCTACGAGGTGGTGACCTTCACCGAGAAGCCGCCCGTGGAGATGGCGCGCCAGATGATTGCCAGCGGCGAGTTTTTCTGGAACACCGGCCTGCTGGTGTGGCGCCTGCCGGTGCTGCGCAAGGCCTACGAGCAGTTCCTGCCTTCCATCGCCGAAACGTTCTTCGGCCTGACACTCAACACCTCGCACTCCATGCTCGAACAGGTCTACTCGCAGTGCGAGGCCATCTCGGTCGACAACGGCATCATGGAGAAAGCCGACAATGTGCATGTGCTGGCTGCCAGCTTCGGATGGAGCGACGTGGAGACGTGGGACTCGCTCTACGGTGTGTTCAACCACGACAAGCAGGGCAACGCCCTGGGACACGGCATGGTGGTGACCTACGACACCCACAACTGCATGGTGGCGGTGCCAGGCGACATGACGGTGGTCCTCGACGGGCTGGACAACTATATCGTCGCCGCAAACAACGACACACTGTTGATTTGCCGCCGCAAGAACGAAGACAAAATCTTCAAGTATGCCAACGACGTGGAGATGATGCAGCTGCTCTACGGCAAAGTGAAATAAAAAGTAAAAAAACAATCATAATGAAACGTTACGAGATTAAGTACCTATTGAAAGAAGACGTGAGCGCCCTGATAGGCACCACGATATGTGTAAAAGGCTGGGTGCGCACCAAGCGCGGCAACAAGAACGTCGCCTTCCTGGCCGTCAACGACGGTAGTATAATCCACAACATACAGGTCGTCGCCGACCCCGCCAAGTTCGAGGAAGAGCTGAAGCGCATCACCACCGGCGCCTGCATCGGCGTGGAGGGCAAGCTCGTCGAGAGCCAAGGCTCGGGCCAGACCGTCGAGGTGCAGGCCGAGCGCATCGTCGTCTATGGCGAGGCCGACCCCAACACCTACCCACTGCAGAAAAAAGGCCACAGCATGGAGTTCCTGCGCGAGATAGGCCACCTGCGCCTGCGCACCAACACCTTCGGCGCTGTGATGCGCCTGCGCCACAACATGGCCATGGCCATCCACACCTTCTTCCACGAGCGGGGATTCTTCTACTTCCACACGCCGCTCATCACCGCCAGCGACTGCGAAGGTGCCGGCGAGATGTTCCATGTGAGCACCCTCGACCCCGAGAACCCGCCCCGCAAGGAGGACGGCACCATAGACTGGGAGCAGGACTTCTTCGGCAAGTTCACCGCCCTGACTGTCAGCGGCCAGCTGGAGGGCGAGCTCGGCGCCACCTCGCTGGGCAAAATCTACACCTTCGGCCCCACCTTCCGCGCCGAGAACAGCAACACGCCGCGCCACCTGGCCGAGTTCTGGATGATTGAACCCGAGATGGCCTTCTACCAGCTCGATGACCTCACCGCCCTCGAGGAGGAGTTCATCAAATACTGCGTCCGCTGGGCCCTCGACCACTGCATGGACGACCTCGAATTCCTCAACAAGATGATTGACCCGGGCCTCATCGAGCGCCTGAAGAGTGTCATCGACACCGACTTCGTGCGCCTGCCCTACACCGAGGGTATCAAGATACTGGAAGAGGCCGTCGCCAAGGGCCACAAGTTCGAGTTCCCCGTCAGCTGGGGCGTCGACCTGGCCTCCGAGCACGAGCGCTACCTGGTGGAGCAGCACTTCAAGAAGCCCGTCATCATGATCGACTACCCGAAGGAGATCAAGGCCTTCTACATGAAGCAGAACGACGACGGCAAGACCGTGCAGGGCACCGACGTGCTCTTCCCGCAGATTGGCGAGATTATCGGTGGCTCGGTGCGTGAGGAAAACTACGATAAGCTGATGACCCGCATCAACGAGCTCAATATCCCGATGAAGGACATGTGGTGGTACCTCGACACACGCCGCTACGGCAGCTGCCCGCACGCCGGCTTCGGCCTGGGCTTCGAGCGCCTCATGCTCTTCGTCACCGGTATGGCCAACATCCGCGACGTCATCCCCTTCCCCCGCACCCCCAAGACCGCCGAATTCTAAAATCAGAGAATAATGAGGTACTCTCGCAACAAGCTTAACAAGGCCGGGCAGACCGTGGTGGCAGGCGACGATGTCTTCAAGGTGGCAGAAGCCATTACATTGATTGACGATTGGCGGGCTATGCACCAACCTGTGCTTGACGATATGTCGGCACAGGTGGCTCGTGCATTGTCCGCCAACCACATACCCATCGCCTTTTCCTCCAAACGGCTGAAACGTATGGTCTCCATCGTGGGCAAGTTGAAACATAACCCTACGATGGGCCTTGGTGGAATACAGGATATCGGCGGAGCCCGCTTCGCATTCGAGGACATAACGACACTGATGTATGCCGCCAGACTCTTGCGGGAAACACCTCTTGAAGGTTTCGAACTAAAGTCGAGCTACGACTACGTCGCTCAACCCAAGGAGAGCGGCTACCGCAGCATCCACTTTGTCTACAAGTACCAGTCCGACGACGACTATGACGGGATGCTTGTGGAGTTGCAAATCCGCACACGACTGCAACATGATTGGGCCACAGCTGTCGAAACAGCAGAACTTATTTCCCATTCTCCGCTGAAAGCCAGCGTCGGCGACGAGCATTGGCAAGACTACTTCAAACTGGTCAGTGCAATTTTTTCACGACAAGAAAAACAAACCACAGCGGA
>JAEEGK010014633.1_pt1 | contig 17501 bp, 11 predicted proteins | sample 8958771 | NCBI WGS metagenome assembly JAEEGK01 (sample SAMN16246547, study PRJNA631951) | gut metagenome | biome: gut microbiome; feature: rumen; material: SC-attached | host: Bos | place: Iran: Karaj | collected 2018-10
TATTTACCTCTTTTTCAGTAGTTATTTCATTTTCCTTTTTATCTCCTGAATTTTTATTTTTTAATTTTTCTTCATATTCTTCTTTTTGTTTAACTAAAACCAATTTCATAAATTTAATCTGTTTTTCATATCTTTCAACTATTTCATTTATACTCGATTCATATTCTTTTTTTAAACTATCCCTTGAATCTATGGCTTTCTTAATCATGCCATTCGTCTCTTTGGCTAATTCTTTCATTTTTTCATTACTTTCTTTCATTTCTTTATAACTATTTTTGATTTCAGCTAATTCTTTATTTAGTTGTAATTCTTTTTCTTTATTTTGTTTTAATTCTGATAATAATTTTTCATCAATTTTTTCGTTATTTTTGTTATTGATATTTTTGTTTTTTTCTTTGGAGTTACTGTTATTTTGAATTTTTTGTTTTTTTAATTCATTTAGTTCTTGTTGATAATTTTTTTGAATCACCTGCATATCATTTTTAAGTTTTTTAATAACTCCATCCCTTGATTGAATTTCACTATATAATTTATCCATAGTTTTTAAATATGTTTCCATCTCATTTTTCATGTTATTTAATTCTTCAAATATTTCATTTTTTGTATTTAATTCATTTTTGATATTTGTAATCATATTATCTTTCTCTATTAACTCTTTTTTTAATTTTTTATTATTATCAACTAAAGTTATATATTTATTATCCCCGCTTTTCAAAGCTTCTTCCTCTTCTGTATTTTGTCTTTCTTTTATATCTGATATTAACTTTTCATAGTGTGTAATTTTTCCCCCAAGTAATTCGATTAAATCTGCATTTTTACTCATGATTTCTTTTGTTTCTTTTAATTCTTTATTTTTTAATTCGTTATTTTTTTTAATTTCTTTTAATTCATTATCAAATTTTTTATTGATATTATTTAAAGAAAATTTTAATTCAGCATTCTCCTTTCTTAATTTTGTCATTTCTGATTTAATCTTTTCATTATCATTTAATTCCTTATTTGTTGATGATGAATATATATTACCAATACTCGAATTTGATTCAACTCTGTCCTTACTATATGGACTTAAATATATAATATTATTGTCCGTGCTGGTCTGAATGGGAGTGTCTATCTGGATATCATTATTATCATCCAAATTCTCGGACAATCCAGAAATTTTTTTTAATTCTTTTATAAATTTTTCCATTGAATAATACCCTATTAATGAAGGATTTTCTTCTTTATTTGACATTTATAATATAATTAATAAAAAATAAATAATTAATAAAAAATAATAATTTTATTATGAATAAAAATTAAATATTTAAATTTATATTTATTTAAATTCATTTTAATGTAATAATATAAAAATTTATTTAAAAATTTAAATTTGATGATTGGAAAAATGAAAAGCATGACAACCAATAACTCAATAAATAATATAAAAGAGAAATATTCTAAAAAAAGATTAAATAATATTTCGTCCAGAATAAGAAGCTTAGAAAAGGATATTACTAAACTTAAAAATAAAGAAACTATAAATAATAGAAAATCAATAGATAATAATTTGAGTATAGTTTTTGATAAAAATAATAATACAATGATAAGTGACGAATCTAAATCAAAATCAAAAAGTAAATATAATATAAGTCAAAAAAGTTTTGTTAAAAATTATTTATTTTATAATAATGATAATAAGCAAGGTATAAAATATAATACAAATAATAATTCATATTCAAATAAAAATCATAAAAAGGATTACTCTAAAAGCCAAATATATAAAAAAATAAATAATTATAATAATTTAATTCATGAAAAGAAAAGCATATTACTTAATATGAAGTCTCAATTTCAAAAAAGAACACATACAAAAGATAGTTTTAAAGAATTGGGTAAAATGTCTTTACGTAAAAATTTTGACCAGAATAAAAATCTATATAAAAATAATTATATCAATGAAGATAATAATTTATATAATATTAAAATTCAGTCTGGGTTTCAAAGCAGCGATAAAGTACATCATCATCATCATGTTATATCCATGGATAAACTCAACACAAATTATGACAATAGTGAAAATATGAAAAAATACAAAGATGACACTTATATTAATAAAAAAGACAATGACAATAACAATAACAATATGAATATAAATGATATGGGTAAATTAGAATTTGAATTCGAATTAAGGCATTTAAAAAAGAAGAGAAATTTACTCAAAAAAACTAATGGAGAAATTATAACAAAATTAGAAGAAATCAAGAATAAAAATATAAAAATGAAAAATAAAATTCTTCAAGAGCAAAAACATAATGAAAATATTATAAGTAATATAATATTATTAAATAAGAATTACTCTATGAATAATAACCCTAATGGATTAGAAAGTTTTGAAAGTATCAGTAATAAAAGTAATTCTGAAGAATTTCCATTTAAAAATATTATATTAAATGTAATGGACATAAAATTCGAGTATGAAAATAATATTCTGTTTAAAAATTTCATTGAAGGAATAAATGAATTATTAAATATATCATTATTAAATAATAATAACTTTAAAGAAATTATATTAAATAAAGTAAATGAGCTTATTAAACTAAAGAACAATTTAAATAAATCTAATGATAAATATAAATATTTAATAGAAGAAAATAATAAGTATTTATTATATTTTAATAATTTAATTAAAGTTTTGAATATTCAAAATTTTGATGAATTAGAAAACTTTATTCAAAATACATTTGTAAAAAATATAAAAGAAAATGAACGTATGAAAAAAATAAAAAAGGCTTTGATAACTGAGAGTACTCCCGATAAGAAGAAAATAAAAAAAGAAAAAGAAAATATAAAGCGCAAAATTAGTAATCAATATATTAATAATCTTAGTCAAACTATTTTAAATAATAATACAAATAATAATAATACAAATAATAATAATACAAATAATAATAATTATTATAAATTACAAAAAATATACATTGACAAAAGTAGTAACAGTAATAGCAATAATAAAAAACTAAATCAAAAAATTAATAATTATATTTATAGTAAAAGAAAAGATTTAAATAATATTTATCAACCAGGAGTATTAAATAGAACTGCAAAAATTGATAATTTAAATATTAATAGATTTACATTAGATGATCAAAATTTACAAAGTGATTTACAGTCCTTATTATATAAAAATGAAAAAAGAAATAAATATATACCTTCAAAATATGGTTTAAACAGGAATTATAAAATAAATAAATCTGAAAATAATAAAAATAATGAAAATTATTATACTCTTAAAAAGAATAATTGTTATAATGGAAATATTAATTATTTTAATAGATATATACAAGATAATTTTAATAATGAAGATGATATAGTTTTTTTAAATAAAAACGAAGAAACTAAAATCAATAATAATTTTGATAAACTATCTTTAGGTATTATCAAAAATAATAGTGCTTTTAATATTATTTTTAATAAACAAAAAAATAAATAGAATTAACATTTAAATTTAATTATTAAAAAATATATAAATAGAATTATTTTTAAATAATATAATATTTTTATTTTTTTATTTAATATTTAATATATAAAATAAATTTAATCTTTTTCTAGAATATATAAAAATAAAATTTAAATTATATATATTATAAAAAATAATAAAATTGAATATCATTAATTTAAAAAAATTTTATTAAATATTATAAAATGAAATCTTTCATTGTTTTATTAATTTTTGCTTTTGCATTAAGCAAAGATTCCAAAGTAATGAAGCTAGTCTTAATTAGACATGGAGAATCAGAATGGAATAAATTAAATCTTTTTACAGGTTGGACAGATGTTGATCTTAGCGACAAAGGACATGAAGAAGCAAAAAGTGCAGGTAAAACATTAAAAGAAGAAGGTTATGACTTTGATGTTGCCTATACATCATATTTAAAAAGAGCAATTCATACATTAAATCATGTTTTAGATGAATTAGATAGAAATTGGATTCCAGTCATAAAAAGTTGGAAATTAAATGAAAGACATTATGGAGCTCTTCAAGGATTAAATAAAGCTGAAACAGCAGCTAAATATGGAGAAGATCAAGTAAAAATTTGGAGAAGATCTTTTGATGTTAAACCACCTGCATTAGAAGAAAAAGATGAAAGACATCCAGTTAATAATCCAATGTTTAGAAATGTTGATAAAAAATTTTTACCCGCAACTGAATCTCTTGAAACTACTATTGAAAGAGCTGTTCCTTATTTTAATGAAGTTATCAAAAAAGATATGCTCGCTGGAAAAAGAGTTGTTATTACTGCTCATGGTAATTCACTTAGAGCTTTAGTAAAATATTTTGATAATTTAAGTGATAAAGAAATTATCAATGTTAATATTCCTACTGGTGTTCCATTAGTTTATGAATTTGATCAAAATTTCAAAACTTTAAAACATTATTATTTAGGAGATCAAGAAGCTTTAAAAGCTAAAATGGAAGCTGTTGCTAATCAAGGAAAGAAAAAATAAATATTATTTATTTAAATTGGTATTAAAATAATTTTATTTAAAAAATATTTAATTTAAAATTTTTATTAAATTTAATAAAAATATATGTTATAAAATTATTAAAGAATTTTTTTAATTTATATTATGGGGATTGGGGATTGGGGATTGGGGATTGGGCCCAACCCCCAATCCCCATTTCAAAAAAAATTATTAAAATTTCTTTTTTATTTCCTTAAATAAGATTATCAATTAATAAATAATAATAATAAAATATAAAATATTTACTAACTCATAATATAATTTATTAAAAAAAATTATATTTATAAAAAAATAATTATAATTATTAATGGAATGATTTATTTTTACTAATATAATTTTATATTTATATACTTATATTCCCAATCAATAACAATATATTTTAGTCGTTAAATATTAAAATTAAAAGAATAATTTTTTTAATTATTTATATTTATATTCCTTAATCAAAAGAAATAAATATATATAAAACATTTATTTACATTACATATCAAACATAATTTTTTTATCCTTTTTATTTTTAATTATATACATTATCTTTATCAATCAGATTTTTTCGGTTTTAAACAAATCAAATATTCAAAATGAATTTATATGATTAAATTTTTACCTTTTGATTCATTTACAATATATATAATTTTCATTTGAATAAATAATATTTATATAAATTTGGAAAAAATTATCAAAAAAATAATGTATTAAAAATCTTTAATTCTGTTCATCCAAGTAATTTTTGATTTTTGAAAATAATTTTTCTTTTGAACAATCATTATCAACAATTTTTAAAATATTTTCATCTTTTCCAATGATTAACTTTTTAAACTTTAATTTTTCATTCGAATTAATTAATTTTTTTTTAAACATTTCTTTACAAATACCAAAAATCTTCACACATTTTTCTTGAGTAAAGAGATTTTCACTTTTTTCTTTATTAACTTTAAAATTTAAATTTGAAAAAGTAATATTTTTTTTAGGAGTAATAAAATGAGAATCATTTTCTTTTGGAGGTGAAAAAACCATAGAAGCTAAAGAACATATGGACATTCTTGGTGAACTTAATTTTTTTAGAGGACTATTATAAAAAGAATTTAAATCATTTTCATAATTTAATGAAATATTTAATTTATCATTTAATTCAAAAAATCTTGGCGTTTCTTCAACTTTATTAATATATGTATTTTCTTTTGTTGATATTCTTGAAAATGTTATTATATTTCTCCTTTGATAATTATTTGATGATTGATCTATTAATTGTAAATATTCATTTAATTTATAATGTAATTCTTCGTTTTTTTGAGTTTTTAATATAGAAATTATATAATCATTTAATTGGGAATAAATATTATTTATATATGATTCCAATTGAATAATAAAAAAATTAGAAATTATAATATTTGAAACTATTGATAAATAATTTTCTATTTCATTTTCTTCAAGAACAATTTTTTTTGATGACTCTAAGAAACAATCTATTTTATTTTTTGATTCTTTTAAAAAGTTTTTTAAAATTGTCATATTTAAATTGGTATAATGAGAAAAGAAATCATCATTTGTTTTAAAATTTTGAAGCTTTGAAAGGATTTCTAGTTTAAATAATGGATTTTTTGGTTCTAATAAAGGATATAAGATTTCTTGTGAAATTGTTTCATTTAAATTTATTTCATTGATTTTATCCAACATTTTTTTTCAATTTTTTATTTTTATTAAAACTTAATCAATTAATCAAGATTAAATTAGAAATTTTTTATTTAATGTAATTTATTTATTTTTTTTAATGTATTTTTTATACATGTAAAAAAATATTAATTATTTAAAATTATTATTTATTACGAATTAAATAATAAATAAAAATTCATAAAAAAAGAAAAATTTTGTGACAAAACAAATAAAAATAAATAAATATTACAATTACATATATATATAAAAAATATTAAAATAAAATCAAATGAATTAACCAAAAAAAAAACCAACAAAAAAAAATAAAATCAAAAACATAATATTATATATATGAAATAATAATATATAACTCATTTCATATATAAAGAATAAATTAAATAAAATAAATAAATAATGGGTGATTACTTTGGATTAAATAGATGTGTAAGTATAATACTTGCAATAATCCCAATAACAGCATGGATTCTTGGAATAGCAACTCGTTGTAAAGATGGTGCAATTCTTGCTGCTATTATTAGAATTTTTTTTGGGGCAATTATTTGGATTATTGATTTAATTCTTATTTGTTTAAATGGTCATATATGGAGATGTTGTGTTGTTTAGTATTTAATTATTATTTAAGAATATGTTCTTACTTTATTTAATTTTATTTTAGAATTTTTTCGTTTAATTATATAACTGGGTTGATTTTTATAAAATTTAAAAAAATTTATTTTAATTTTTATCTTTTTATTTATTATTTTTTATGTGGTTTAATTAAAAAATAAAGTTTTCTAATAAAAATTTAATTTTCAAATTTTAAAAACTTTTTATATTTGTGTTTGTAAAATGATGTTGATTTAAAATTAATATCAAATAAAAAATAATTAAAATTTGTAATTTATCAATTAAAAAAAAATATTAAATTTTTTCATACATAAATTTTATATAAAATCTAAAAAAGAATACTTAATAAAAATATAATTAAAACATAAGTGAATTTAACAAAAGTTGAAGAATTTCCACAAGAATAATAATCTCCATTATCATCTGTCAATTTTCCTTTAATTCCTAAATTTTCTGCTTTTTTATAAGACATTAATTCACAAGTTATTGTTCCATTTGAATATTTAACATAACAACAAAGAAATCCACTATCAGTTCCATATTTTGTACATTGTTTTTCACTCGACGGATTATCTTTTCCTTTTCCACATACAATACATGAAATTGAAATCATTGAAAGGAAAAATAAAGCTAATTGAAAAACTTTCATTTATTTTCTATTTAATTTAGGTTATTAAAAATATTTAATTAAAATTTTATTTGAAAATAAATTGAAAAATGTTAATTCAATAAAATAATAAATAAAAAAAATTGAGTAATTTTACTTAATTATTATTCATTAAATAAATTTATTGATCATTATTATATTTAAATTATTTTATATCAAATTTTATATTTTAAATTTTTTTATGTGAATGAATAAATAATAAAAAATATTATTCATTATTTTTTAAATGAAGTTAATTCTATTATATATTTATATATTAAATAGATGATTAAAAAAAACTAAATTTTTTTAATTTTTTATTTCTTTACTTTCTTTTTTTTTTCAATTTCTGATTTATTATTAATAATTTTTTACTATAATTGTATGATTTTATATTTCAATAAAATAAAAACTAAGATTCTATATTTAAAAAAATGAATAAGAAATTTAATATCTAAAAAAAATAAATGAAATCCCCAAATGAAAAAACATTAATAATTTTAGACAACGACCAATCATTAACAGATAAAACAGGTATGTATTACGTAGCAGAAATATTATTTACAAAAGAAGAATATGAATATTTTTGTAACGAAAACGCCAAAGATAAAAATTGGGTAGATAGTTTCAAGCGTTTTTACAAAATGTTAAAAGATAAAAAAATATCATTATCAAAATTAACATCAACAGTAGAATCGATAGAACTAACAAAAGGAATGAAAGAATTATTTGAATTTATAAGAGAAAATAAAGAAAAATTTAATATAATAATTGCATCATGTTCAAATACTTTTACTATAAATACAATATTAAAATATAATAAAATAGATGATTTAATTGATGATATAAGAACAGTAATTGCAAATCCTTCAGAAGAAAATTTATTTTTTGTTACTCAAAATAGATTTCATAATTGTAAAAATTGTAATCCTGCACAATGTAAAAAAGAAGAATTTTTAGATTATGAAAAAATAAATGGAAAATTTAAAAATCATATTTTTATTTGTGATGGTTTAAATGATTTTTGTTTAACTCAAATTTTAGGAAAAAATGATTTTGTTTGTCCTAGAAAAAATTATGATTTATATAAGAAATTATGTGAAGATCCAAAAGAAAAAGTTGATTGTAATATTTTTCCTTGGAGTGATGCAAGGGAACTTATTGAACTTCTTAAAAAGTTTTTGTAAATTTTTTATTAGTAAATAGTTGTTTTATTTTACTTTCTATTTTAGTAATTTGAAAATTTTTTTTTTATTTATTTTTTTTGTATAAAATTAAAATAATTTAATGGATCATAGAGAAATTATTAAAGAACAAGATGAACAATTATCTGAAATTGAAAGTAGTGTTAAGAGAATTAAAGAAAATGCAAAAATGATTAATAAGACTATTGATGAACAAAAAGTATATATTAAAGAAATGGATAAAGGAATGGATAAAACACAAGAACAAATGGGTTTTGCAATGACAAAAATAGGAACTTTATTAAAAACAAAAAGTAAAGGAGAAATAAAATGTTTTTTAAGTTTATTTTGTTTAGGAATTATATTATTCTTTCTTTTATTAATTCTATAAAATAAATATATATAAATAAAAAAAGATATATAATATAATAATATAATTAATTTCCTAATTTTATATAATTTCTAATCATTAAATAAACTAATAAATTTAAAATTTATTTATTTATTCTTTTCCAGAATAAATAGAAATAACTTTATTAAGAACTTTACATTGAATTGGGCAAATAGGATATCTTTCACCATCAATTGAAAAAAAAGTATTAAAATTATATTTAATTTTAACATCATCTGGGTCATTTAAACTACTTTTAGGAATTAATCTCCAAAATTTAGTTTTAATATAATGAATCCCTTTTTTTAATTTATTATCATTATCATAAATTAAATTTCCATCATCAAAATAAAATAAAAGTTCCTTAAATAACATATATCTTCCACTATCAGAACCTTTTAGATATAAAATATCAACAAAACCATCATCTAATTCTGCTTTAGAATTAGGCATAATATTTTCACTTACCCATTTCATATTATTAGAAATAAATAAATTATATTGATCATTTTCTTTTATTAAATTATATTCTTTTTCATTTAAATTTTCATGAATTGAAGGAATAGAATTTAAATCAATATTTTCATCATTTGAATAATAAAAAGTTCCAAAATATTTTCTTAAAAAAATCCATCTAATAACTCCTATTAAAGTTACTCTTATCATACCAAAACATCTCAAAAACTCACTTTCTAAATCACAATCAGAAATAAAACTCCAAGTTAAAGTTAAAAAAGAATAAATTTTTTTATCTAAATCTCTTAATTCATATTCTAATAAATCAATTTTTTTACAAACACCTTTAATAATATAATAACAAAGATTTTCAATTAAATTATTTTTTTCATTATTATAATAAGAAATATTTTTTGAAATAGCATTTCCACTTCCAGCAGGAAGTGAAGAAAAGGATAATTTATTAATTAAAATATCATAATCTTTCCTATGAAAAATTGCATTTATTACTTCATGTAATATTCCATCTCCACTACAAGTAATTATACCATCATATTCAATTAAAGGTTTTTTTAATATTATTTCATATGCATTTTTAAAATATGATGTATATATTATTTCTAATGATATTGATGGAACTTCTGATATTATTTTATTTGCTTTTTCCCATATTGTTTTTGCATTTCCTTTTCCTCCTATTGGATTTATGAATACTAATAATTTTCTTTTTCTATTTTTTGATTCTAGTTCATTTAATTTTGGTAATGTTATTTTATTTAGGAAATTTTGGAAATTTTCTTTTTCTTTTTTATTTATTAGGAAATAATAAATTTTTATTTTGCGATTTATTATTTTTGTTTTACAGGAACATTTACAATTAAAAAAACATGATAGGCAATTTAATTTTTCTGTTGTTAAGGGAAATGTTTTTATTTTTATTATTTCTTTTTTGCTTATTTCATCTTCTGTTAATTTTAATTTTGTTTTTATTAAAATTATTTCATTTGATTCTATTGATGATTCTGACATTTGAGATATTATATCTTCTGGAGATATTGTAAATAATTTAATATTGTTTTGAAGGTTTGTTATAATTAAAATATTTGAATTTTTGTTATAGGATAATTGTATTTTTATTCTATTTTTGTAGTTTAAAGAAAGATAATCTAAAATATATGTTGTATTAAATATATTGTTATTTGAGTTATCATTTTTATTTAGTTTGGAATCTTCATCATTTTCTGTTAAAAATAATTTTGCCTCTTTTATTGATGAATCTTCCATAATAAATAATAAATAATAAAGATTAAATTATAAATTATATTATTTTACTTAAATTATTATCATATTTTCAATAATATTTAATCAATAATAAAATAACTTCAATTAAAATCTATTAATTTTATAAAAAAGAAAAAAAAACAAAAACTAATACATATTTATTTATATATATAATTTAAATAAAATATAAATTATGAAAAAATTGTTTAATATTATATTTAATTTTTTACTAAACAAAATAAATTTAATAAATATTAATATATATGAAAATAAATAAAAAATATTGGATTTTTATTTATAAATATGTTTTAAAATAATAATATAAAAAAAAATTTAAATAAAAAATGCCATTTTCTTTAACAAACAGTATAATAACAACTCCATATGAAAAAGTACTATCAATAATAAACGAAGCAAAATCATTTATAAATATGATGAGTAAAAATCAATCAAAATTAATTAGAGGTCTTGAATGGGTAATTAAAGTAATAACAAGTCATTCTCTTTATAGATATGAATTAAAAGATAATGAAATGATAGAAAAATATTCAAAAGAAAATCCAAATTTTAAACAATTCGTAGACTTTGTCTATGAATATAATGAAGAAGTTATTGAAATGAATAAAAAAAAAAATTTAATAAATACTCAGAGTGTAATATTATCAAATGACTTTTTAAGAAAACCATCATTTAAATTAAAAAGAAATAATTTTAATCAAATTTTAAAATCAAACACACCAGTAAGGAGAAATAAAACAAATAACAGTAAAGCACAAAATGACTCTTCAACAGGAATGAAAATGCATCCTACAAATTTATCAGTTAATTCTTTAAAAGGAATTGTAAAAACAAATACAAATAATACTTCAAATAAGCCTTTAAGTCAATTTAATATAAATTCTCCTAATAAGGGAAAATCAATAGAAATAAAAATGAATACAAAATTACAAAAATTACAACAAAATAAAGAATTAAATACACTTAATTATTCTAATTCATCTAATATAAATAATACCTTAAATAATAACAATTCATATTCAAATAAAGAAAAAATAAGACCAAAAAGTCAAAAACAAATCAACCAAAAACCAATTTTTGAAAATTCCTTTAATTATATAGCAAAATGTATTCAAGTAGCCAATTTTTCCCCAAAGGAAATATTAGAAAAAAATTTTGACATATTTAAATTAAAAAAAATAATAGGACACACAAACGTACTTCCATTAATGGGAAAAACAATATTAGAAGCATTTGGTTTAGTAGATGATAGTATAATAGCAACAAATAAATTAGAAAAATTTTTATATTCAATAACAAAACAATATTTAACAACAACATTATATCATAATTCAATGCATGGAGCAGATGTAACACACACAGTATGTTTATTTTTTTTAAATTCAAACGCAGAAGAAATTTGTTCAACAAATGTATTAGATTTATTAAGTATATTAATCGCATCTTTAGGACATGATATTGGTCATCCAGGATTAACAAATAATTTTCAAATAAATGCTTTAACTGATATGGCATTAACATATAATGATATATCTTGTCTTGAAAATTTTCATGTTTCAAAATTATTTAGAATAATAAAAATGGATGAAAATAATATTTTTGAAAAATTAAATGTTGCTGATTTTAAAACAATAAGAAAAAGAATGATAAGTGAAATTTTAGCAACTGATATGGCAAATCATGGTAAAGTAATGAGTGTAATTAAAGCAAGAATTTCAGATGAGATTTTAAGTGGTAATAAAAATAATATTAAATTTGAATTATTAAGTAAAAATCCTAAAACTCAATTTGAAGAACAACAATCTTTATTAGATTTTTTTATTCATGCTGCTGATTTGGCACATAATACTAAATTATTTAAAATATCTTTACAATGGGTTGAATTATTAAGTAATGAATTTTGGTTACAAGGTGATAAAGAAAAAGAAATGAAATTACCTGTTTCTTTTCTTTGTGATAGAGTTGGATGTAATGTACCAAATTCTCAAGTTGGTTTTATTAAAGGTTTTATTTTACCTACTTTTCAAGTTTTAGTTACTATGTTTCCTAGTTTAAATTATACTGTTGAAAATGCTAAAAATAATATTAATGAATGGCAAAAATTAGTTGATGAGAAAAGAATTACTGGATGGACGCCAAGAGGTGAAAAAAATGAAGATAAAAGTAATGAGAGTAATTTTGATAATGATGATGAAGAAAATGGAATTTCTAAAAATGAAAATAATAATACTACTAATAATAGTATTAACACTAATTTAAAAAATTCTAGTAATAATAATTCTTTAGGAAATAATGAAGTTAAAAGACATATTCATCATAATTCTGATAATGGAGGAAATGGTTTGATTAATGGGAATAATAATCAAGGTAATAATAAAAATAATAATAAACATTTAAATAATTCTAATCCTAAGAAAAAAAATAGTAAAATTAGGAAAAGGAAAAAAAGTAGTTTACAATATTCTATAAGTAATAATACAAATAATAATAATAATACTAATAATATTAATATTAATATTAATAATAATCATCTTTTGCATTATAATACTAATTCTAATAATATAAATTATAATAATAATAATAATTTTATTCAAAATAATGTGAGTCCTTTTAGATTAAATGATATTAAAAAGTCTTTTACTTCAAATTTGGCAAATGCAAAATTGATAAATATGAAAAAAAAGTAGTAAATAAAATTTTTATATATCTTTTTATTCAACTTTTAATGTTTTTTTACAATATTAATGAGTATTTTTTTATATAAATAATATTTTAAAGAATTATTATGCAATATTTCTTTTTTAATTTTAATTTTGTAAATTTTTTTTAAATTTTTATAACTTAAAAAAAAAAAAATCAATTAATGCAATTAATAAAAAAATTATAAATAATAAAATTATATAAATTAAATTAAAATGATAAATTCATTGATATCCACTTTTATATTTTGTATAATTAATTCTTTGATTATTTCCATTATAATTTTGATTTTTTGCTCTTGAACCTCTATTAAAAGAATTCATTGTATTAAATTTTGATTTAGATTCATCATTTTGAGCCACCTGCCCTCCTAAATTGAATGTATAATTTTTATTATTCATAAAATTTGTTTCATTATTATTTTTTTTAATATTTGGTTTAACTGTATTTTGTTTTATGTTATTGTTTGCTCCTCTTCCTTTATTAATTAAGTTATTTTGATTAGCCTTTAAATTTTCTTTTATTTGATTTCTATTTATTAAATGATTATCTTGAGAATTTAGATATTCATCAAAATTTGGATTTTTTTTTTTATCTAATGTCATACTTCTATTATTTTTTTCCATTTTTAAGTTATCTTTATATTTATTTAAGTCTTCATTTGGATTTGTTTTTTTTTGTTTTTCTAATGATTTTTGAACTTCATATTGATGTTTTTTGTCTAATTCATTGTAATAATATAAATTATTAACTTTATTCATCATATGATCAACAATAGAAATTTTACTTTCATCATTATTTATTGAATCTTCATTATTTGAATTTTCAATTTTTATTTTTTGTAAATTTTTATTATCTAATTCTTGAATTGAATTATCTTTTTTTTCATTAATTGTGTTATTTAAAATGTTATCTTTTTGTTGAATATTTTCTTTTTTATTTCTAATTACTTTTTCCATTAAATAATCATAAAATTTATTGTCAATTTCTAATTTTTTTTTATTTTCAATTACATTCTCTTGATATACAAGTAAAACAGGATAAAATATTTTATCTTTCTTTGTTTTTCCAGTTAAATAATCATATAATTCCTCAATTTTTTTAATTTTAATTATAAATTCATCACTATATAAAATAAATAAATCTTTTTTATTATCATAAATTACATTTATATAATGAGATAAATGATAAGAATATAAAATAATTCCAAATAAAGAATAACATTTTTTAATTTTAATATCAAACATATCATCTGTATTAAAATTAAAAGGTATCATTGAAAAAAATTGAATAATATTTTCATAATTTGGATTTTTATTACTCCATACACAATTAATTAATAGATATTTTGGAAGTATACTACAAACTGTTATCTTTTGCATTACTAATTTACATTTTTTACATTTTTTAATATGTTGATATGAAACTTCTTTAAATATATTAAATAATTTATTTTTAAAATCTTCAAAAGCCATTTCTGAAATTACTAAAAAGTTTAAAAGTTCTTCTATATAAATTTCTCTAACAAAATTATCTTTATCATATTTTATTTCATCTTGAATTTTATCATCAGAACAAAAATATTTTTCACGAATATCAATATAAAATAATTTATGAATTAAATTAGAATCAATTTCAGAACAATTTTCTAATAAATAAATTATTAATTCAACTGGATCACCCATTAAATAAAGTTTAAATCTTTGTTTAGAATACAAAGAAAGTTCATATCTAAAATTAAAAGTATCTAAAGAATTATAAATATATTTATATTCTTCAGGTAAATTAGTTGTTTCTTTTGATTTTGAAAGATAATCATTAAATATTTTAACTAATGATCTAATTAATTTATTATTTATAATTGGATTTTTATTTAATTGTAAAATATAATTTGAAAAATCAGTACAATAAAAAAGAATATGAATTGTAGAATGAATATAACAACTATTATGACCTGGTGGATTTTGTAAAGGAACATAAATTAAAGGTTCTGGTTGTTTTTTTGATATTGATTTAGAACGAGTTGAGTGACTTTTTTGATTTAAATTATTATTATTATCATTATAATCATTTATTATTTTAATATTTTTTTTTTTAGTTTGAACTTCATTATTATTGCTGTTCATAATATCAGTTAAATTTTGATTATATTTTTTTCTAATATTGATATTAGTGATATTCTCTTTATCAAAGTCTTTTTCATTATTATTTGAGTTATTTAATAAATCTTGTGAATTTATTTGTTTGATATTTGACATTGTTTCTTTTGAATTAGCATTATTTAATTTTGGATTATTAATATTATTTGTTAATAAATTATTATTTTGTTTATTTTCTTTTTCAGAATTTGATTGAATATTATTTTGTTTATTCTCTTTTTCAGAATTAATATTTGAGTTATTATTATTTTGATTAATTTTATTTTCATTATTTTCATTTTGTTTACTATTTTCAATAGAATTTTTAATTTTATTTTCTATCGTAGAATTTAATTGATTTTTATTGATTAAATTTTCTTTGTTATTTAAATCATTAAAATTATTATCTAAATTAATTTCTTTTTGGGTTTTGTTTATATTCTCATTTTTTGATGGAGCATTGTCAAAAAGATTTTTATTTTTATTTAAGTTTTCATCATTTAATTTTTTCTTTTCTATTTCTTCTTTCATTTTATTTTCCTTTAATTTCCTTTCTTTATCTTCTTTAATAGAAAGCCTTATAGCTTCTTGTGTATCTTCATCAAATTTCTTATTTAATATTTCATTTATTATTACCTCTTCATTAATATTATTTGGTTTATTGTTATTTCCCCTTTTTATTCTATCAAAATAAAAATTATTCTCATAATTTTCTGACATTTTCTTATCAATTAATTGTTGTTTATCTCTTTTTAAATCATCATTTAATTTTTTGGATGATTGTGGATTTAAATCATAAAATCCTTTATAATTATTATAAGACATTTTTTATTAAATAATTAACTATATTAATTATTAATAAATTAATAATATAATCAATCAACAATTTAAAAAAGAAAAATTTGTTAAAACTACAATTATTATTATTAAAAATAAATATTTAAATATTTAAAAAAATAAATGACAGAAAATCAAAACGTGATTAAAAAAGACCAAGAAGTTCAATCAGGGTTTGAACAATTAGAAAATTTTGATAAAGAAAATAATCATAATAACAATTTTGAAAAAGAAGAACAAAATATTCAAAACAATGAAGAATTAGTAAATGAAAATAAATCAAATATAATGGAACAAAGAAATATAATTCAATCACAATTAAAATTTATTTGTAATAAAATAGAAGACGCATTAAATACATATCATATTAAAAAACTTGAAAAAGAAAGAGAAAAAGAAGAAATGAATAAAACAGGAATAAAAAATTTAGAAATAAAACCAATTGCAAAAGAAATAAATAATTATAAAGAACAATCAAAAAAAATTCAAGATGAAATAGATAATATTTATAATAATACAATGATTGATAATATTGAAAATAGAATAAGAGAAAAAAGAAATTATATCAAAGAAATTAAAAGAGAAAATCAAATTTTAAAAAAAGCAACTAGAGGACAAGAAAAAGATATTAATGAATTTATTAATAAAAATAATAATGTTGATGAAACAGAAAATTTAAAATTACAAATAAAAAAATTAAAAGAAGCTCTAAAGATAACAAAAGATTTTCATAAAGAACAAGAAATAAAATTAAAAGAACAACAGAATCAAATTGATACTCTTGAAAAAAAGAAAAAATTAATCAAAGATAATATTGAATTTAAAAAAAAGAAAATAAAAAATGAAAAAAATAAAAAAGATAATGAAGATAATGAAAATAAAGAAGAAAATTATGAAAAATATGATATTTATACTTTAGATGAAAAAAAATATGAATTAGCAAGTCAAATTGATATAGAAGAGAAAAATTATAGAGAACAAATTAACAACCAAAAAATATTAATAGATAATTTTAATAAAGAGATTGAAAGATTGAAAATAAAATGAAAGTCTATTGAACAAAA
>JAEEGK010014634.1_pt1 | contig 17500 bp, 13 predicted proteins | sample 8958771 | NCBI WGS metagenome assembly JAEEGK01 (sample SAMN16246547, study PRJNA631951) | gut metagenome | biome: gut microbiome; feature: rumen; material: SC-attached | host: Bos | place: Iran: Karaj | collected 2018-10
ACGCCCTACGCCATATTGCAACGGATCGGCAATGGCAACCGACTTCGTCTCACTGGTCACTTCAGAACCCGTTGTATAATAATGACTCAACAATTCGTCCCAGTACGTACTCTCGTAAGTGGTCTTTGACACTTCATCCCTGGATGTACGGATAGCACTATTGGCATAATACCATAATTCAGCGGGATAGGTATAGCGGGTAACATTATTGATATTGTCCAGCGGGGTAGTCGTTGTACGAACCGTGAAAGCGCCGTCATTCCAGCGAAGAGCAGTAGAACCGTCAGGAAGTCCCAACGATGACGGATAGGTATTATCCGCAATACTGCTTTGGTTATCAATATTGGCAATAATCGCCGTACTCAGAGGATCATTAACCGTCTGCAGCTGCGCCCTAAGGGCTGCCACGTATGCCTTCACATTAGCTGCAGAACCCGCCATCAAGCCATTACCATCCGCATTAGCATGGATAAAACTAGAATAATACGCACGCAATACGGAATTCGTCGTAGTGCTCCAACCAGGAGTGTTGGCAATAGTCGTCATATAGTCAGCCAGTGCCCGAGCTTCTGCGTGCGATTCTTCCGTTTCACGAATGGACTGCAGACTGAAGGAGAAAGCCGAAGGCTTCTGATCTGCCGTCTCTGACAACGTTGCTATCAATTTTCCATTCTGGGTATCTGTCGCCATCCCAGGCACTGTTGAAGCCTGTGCATAGACCAACAAGTGATTGGTATGCTTGGCAAAGGAACAGTTAACCACGAGATAATAGTGATAGCCACCATCTATATCAATCCTATTGATAACGGCTCTGGTGAAAGTTGATGTCTTCGCTTCGTCATTAGCCGTTACAGGACCATTGGTAATATAAGGAATAGCCGTCAGACTTTGCAAGCCTCTTAACGGTTGATTCTCTGCCTGTATCACCTCGCTGGTCATACGCATCCCATTCTGACGAGCAACACTGATCACCAAGTCGAACTGATAGACGCCGTCTTCTGGTTCAGCGATTACATCATCATGGCTAGTACACGAAGTCAATATCGCGTACAAACTTGTCAACAGGAGGATGATGTAATACTTCTTCATAATACCTTATTTATTATAGATCAACATTGTGGGTGCCTCCATCGTTCCAATCGATTTTCACACTCACACCGACCATTTGGTCATTTGTCTTGATTTCACCTTGGTCACCGATGTAACCCTTGATAATCCTGAACTGTCCGGCATTCAGAGGTTCACGGATACTTAATATGGTCTGCGTGGTAGTACCGTCTTCACACGTCACATAGACAATGAACTGCCAGCAAGGCTCGCCCAAATCTGTCTCATCGAAATCGGTCTCAATGACTGTACGCATGCCCTCTTCGTCCTTTGAAGGGAAGTTGACAGCACAGAAACACAGGTCTTCGCCTCCTGTCTCCACTTTCACGCTACGGACAACAGGCGATTTCTCTGCAAATGTATAGACGCTGTCGCTAATATGGAACTGGCTGGCAAAGCCTGTGGCAAATACCTTGATGTCCTTGACGGTATGTCCGCGCGGTTCTATCACAAGAGCTTCCGCACAGTTGGCCATATAAAGCTTGACATGGAAAGTCTGATCCACATTCTCCAGCACCCTCATCGACTGACGAGCCGTGAAGAGTCCTGTGGTATGAGAATCGATAGTTTCCTCGTCAGTAGAGACTGTCGCGAGTTGGGATGTCAGGCTATGCTCATCGCCCGTCAGTGCCACCACCTTATTATCCTTGAGGTTAGCTGCGGCAAGATGCAAATACTCACGTTTCGGCAAATTGATAGTATAGCTCTTCTCGCTGGCATTCATCGTCGGATTCTCATGGTACAGACGCTCTTTGTCGTTATCTGTATCATAGAAGGAGAGGTCCACATCACGGGCATAGTCTGTGAAGATTGTACTCAGATGAGAACGCAAGGCATCAGCCACGTAGGCTTCCGTCTCCGTGTCGAGCTGAGTATTAATTTCCGTGGTGATGTTCGTCACCAATCGAAGTTCATAATTCAACTCATACTCATCCTCTACCGGCGGCACTGGTGGATTAGGGCCAGGAGGACAGTCGCTCAGGTCGTCGTCAATAAACTTCGAACAACCTGTCAGCAGACTGACTAAAAGCAACAGTCCTGTTCCGTAGATATATCTTCTCAAATTCATTCTATATAATTAGTTTCCTGTATTATTAGCGTCGTCGCCTCCTAAGATGACATCACCGAAGTCGATACCTGTCGACCAGTTGATATCCACCGACATACCCAGTGTCAGGGCGCTATAACGGAGGTCGGGCACTGTCATATAGGCATGTTTCAGGGAGTTCTCGCCAATCACGAAATTGGCAGTAGTCATATAGTCTTGCATAAACACACGAGCTATTTCAATCGATGAGCCATCGGCATTATACGGAGGCAGAGGATGGTGTTGGGGCCATGTCGGCTTCTCCAGTCCTGCCTTGTTCGGGTCAAGTTCACCAATCAGATAGAAAATTCCACCATTTGGAATCATTCCGTGCTCGCCGAAGAACATTTCACCGTTATTGATTAACTCCAGCGCAACATACACCTTGTCCTGTTTTGCCATCAGGGCATTGTAGTTATCAAACACCAATGTGTAGTTAGGTGTTGATGCCGGTGTAGGAATATCAGGACTGGCTATATCGCAGTCGTAAACATAGCCCTGCTTGTCGCCTTTTGGAAGGAAGTTCCAGCCTACCTGTTTCCACTGGCCACCGATGAGAACGCCATTCAACTGGAAGAGACCTGCGTCGGCAGTAATTCTCTTGTCGGGCTCATCTTCTTCAGTAATAGTGGGATCCTTAGCCTTCTGGATAGCGTGGTTGTTGTCTCTCAAAATAGAAGAACCAAAGCTGACAGTGGTCTTCAGCAAGGATGTTCCATAGTTGATATCGTTCACCATAGCGACACTCTGTGTGGCTGAGGTGACATGGCTATTCTTTGTCCAAGTGGAAGTGTCCCAGTTTTTATCATCATCCCAGTTGGCTACACCATCAGGATAACCTTCAGGCTTATGTTCCTGATTGGAGATACGAAGAGGGCTGTTACCGAAATAAAGCAGTTCGGGAGGATAATAGTAACTCTCTACAGTAAATCCTGTACCGTCACCCACAGCACTGGTATTGTAGTTCTTGACATAGTAGAACTGCTTCTTGTCTTTATCGAACAGATAGTGAGTAGAACCAACTGGTACACGATAGCTTTTCTGGGGGAAGTCAACCAACTTTGTACCCTTAATTGATTCATAATAAGCTGCATCAGGTCTTGCGTCTGCCGTGGTAGGCCATGCCGTGTCGGAAGTGAAGTGTGTGATCAAGTTTGTCATCGTTTCGTAAGACACTTCTGTCACGTTCATACCGTTACTTGGTACAGTTCCATTGAAATATTGCTTGATTCGCTCATGAATACGTTCTGCCATATATTTAGCCACGGCTTCAGGCACACTGAACGGAGTAGCACAACGAACCTCGTTGACAACGGACCAAAGGTTCTGGATAGTACTGAGGATGGCTGTGCCATAGCCGGCACGCAACTCACCTTGAGCCTGTTTAATAGTCGTCATCTCACGATAGGCATCTGCCATCTTCACCTCCAAAGCATAGAGCACGTGGGTTGTCTCAATCGGACTCATTCCATTTGCTGAGTTAAAGTCTGCCCAATACACGTTCGGATATTTGTTAACATCTATATCCTCAGACCATCCACATTCGTCTTTTGGCAATTTAACATGGTTTGCACCTGCCAGATTGGTATTCATAATACAAGTCATAATACCTGCCAACAAAGACTCAATCCTCTCGAAAGCTTCTTTGTGATCTTCAATACGCGACTGAAGTTCGAAGGTAGTATCCGACAATTTCAAATCCTGGTCACCATCGCCATTTGCCAAGGTGTATTTCTCTAACCAGCCGTAAACATCCTTAGCTGTCAGACCAGTTTGCTCCTCTTGTTCCGGAGTCATTGTTCCACGTATGGCTTTTCCGTAGAACAAAAGCGTATTGGTATTCAGCGGCAAAGATGTCTCAATCACGCGATGTGACTTATCCTTGGTGATAGTAGCTCGTCCGAGAATACGGGCAATATCAAAGCGCTTATCCGCATTTTCCGGAGTAGCCAGATGCTTACCATCGGCACTCTGCTTATAAGAGAAGAGCCCTGCCTTGTCGATACCACGGAAGGTTTCCGTATTGACTGCCTGGGTTGCAGCCGATGTCATACGCATTGACGGGGTATTTCCCAGCGACAGATTGAAAACGAACTGGGCTACCACCTCGTCTGACACAGGATTGTAGTTAGGACTTGGCGTAACTGGTTCAGCAGCTGCCGAGTCTCCTGATGAACAGGCCGAGAATCCTACTAAACTTAGCAGTGCACAAACACTCACATAAGTTAAAATCTTGATTTTCTTCATATCGATATGCTTTTATTTTCCTTTATTTATGATCATTCACGAAATCAAAATATACTCTGAGATAACCGGAGTTACGCTGTTCACCCAGATGGTGGTCGCGTATATACTTATAAGTTCGCCCGCTGTTGAGCTTCTTGATTTTTTGCTCACGACGCGTCAGATTTGGCTCATTGTCGATGATGTCAATCACCTGACGCAGTTCAGCAGACTTCTCATCACCACCGGCAATAACCTCCTCCAACTGGTCGCGGAAGTCTGTCCAACCCTCGCCGCCATAGGCCATATCAAACTGGTCGTCGCCAATGGGCAATATTTCCTGTACATGGCGCTTGAGAGCCCATGCACGCTGTTTGGCAATACTTTCATTGAGTTTCTCAGGACCGTCGAACGAAGCCATACCAACAATCTGTATCTTGCAGATTTGGCCTTCACCGTCAGCCTGCATCTTCTGGATGACCTCAATAATGCGGTCAAGAACCTGCTGGTTATTATGCCACTCCGGACGTATCTTAACCTCCGACTGCTTGAAGTACACGAACATGGCATGTGGATCGCGACGTACGACCTGACTTCGGTCGTATGCCTTATACTCTGAGATATGAGACAAAACAGGATTCTCGCGAACCAATACGTCGATAGGACGCTCCTTCACCGTTGCCTCAACAACTGGCAGTTCGGGCTCTGTAGGCAATGCAGGTTCCGTCTGGACGACAGGTTGGAAAGGTTCAACAGGTGTAACAACCTTCTTTGGACGTCCGGAGATATTGAACACAATATTCAACGCTGCCTGAGGAATGACAAACCACTTTCTGCTTTCGCCAATCTTCGAGCCGCATTGTCCGCACTCATAACGGTTGTATTTGGTATAGCCCACAGCTGCACCTATCAACGCCTCGATATTCCAGTGGCGTCCTAATGGCCAGGAGTATCCGTAATATGCGCCCAAAGCGCCAAGGTCGCCCTGGCGACGCTCATTGCGGAATCCCTTATAAAGCCCGAATGGGAATTTCACATTGGCAATGTTAAAATGAGCGTAGATGAGGTTCACTCCAAAGAAATGATGTACATTCACGGAATCAGTCCAATAACGCACATCGGGAGAAACCAGCAAATGCTTCCACTTTTTCTCTTTGTGATCATCAGTAGGCCAAGGTCTGTAACCTGCCGTCACACCCATTGACCAATGGGGTGCCAACCGCAGCCCTACCCTCAGGTTGGGCGTCAGCGTAGCATCATATAGCAAGTTGTTACTGATGGTTACTTGCTGTGCCTTCACAGGAATAGTCAACAACATAAATGTTGACAGTAGAAGGCTTGTATACAATCTGTTTTTTAACATTATGGTCATTAATACAATACTTTCTTTAACATTAAGGTGTTGGACAACTTTGGACAAAGATACATAATTATATTTAAACCCCCTATTATTAGGGGGGGGTGTTAACTATAATTAACGCGATTAACGTAATTTAAGTTAATATCTAAGCATTATGCCTGAGAACACGCGTCCAGACTGCACACCCAACCGACGTGCGGAGAAATAATGAGAAAAATCTTTATATGTGCAGATATTGGACGTCATAATATCTTTTACACCCAACGTTTCCAACTGGAGACGATTGCACAAGGGAAGATCAATGTGCCATTTGGAATATTTACGAGCCAGCACCTCCATTTCAAATCCGGCATCGGCAAACTGCTCATAAACCTCATCGCCTACTTCGAAACTTTCCAACGATATACCTGGACCTATCACAGCCTTCATTTCAGAAGGAACACAACCATAGGCATCAGTCATTGCCGCAACGGCCCGATGGAGAATCCGCTTCACAGTTCCCCGCCATCCCGCATGCACGGCACAGACAGCATGATGACGAGCGTCGTAAAGCAATATGGGGATACAGTCTGCCGTAGATACGCCAATACACAAACCGGGGACATCCGTCATCACGGCATCCACGCCCTCGATAACCTCCGACGGAGGGGCATCAATACGTCGGACCTCCGTTCCATGAACCTGATGGGGCATAATGATACTCTCCTCGGAGATACCGAGCAGGGCACTTAACGCACGGCAGTTTTCGGCAATGTGTTGAGGATTGTCGCCACAATAGGCATTTATATTGAATTCGCCATAGTTGCCCTCACTGACGCCACCATGACGGGTGGAGCTGAAAGCAATGACCTCTTCAGCGAGTGGATAATATAGCAGTTGGGGGATTCTCATTTATTCCAGATCTTCCAAGTCGTCTAGATACTCCACATCTTCTAGTTCATCCAAATCGTCTATATCAATCACTTCTATCTCCTCATCTTCGCCCTCATCAACCAGTTCCTGGGCAAAGCGCGACATATCCTTATCGCGATGTACCAAGGTATCCTCTGCCATCGCTGAAGCCAGTTTGTTGCTCTCCGCATTGAGCTCTCGCCACAACACATCCTTCAGTTCGTCCAGCCCCATATTGGCTACTGCAGAGATAAAGACCACCGGGAGGTCATCAGGCAGTGTCTCACGCAACATTTCGATGAGTTCGGCATCCAGCAGGTCGCATTTGGTCACTGCCAGCACCCTATGCTTATCCAACAGTTCGGGATTGAACTGCGCCAATTCGTTGAGCAGAATATGATATTCGCGATTGATATCATCGGTATCACCCGGGACCATAAATAGCAACAACGAATTACGTTCGATATGACGGAGGAATCGCAGACCCAAACCCTTGCCTTCACTGGCGCCTTCAATAATACCCGGGATATCAGCCATCACGAACGATTTCCCATCGCGATAGCCCACAATGCCCAACGAAGGCTCCATAGTGGTAAACGGATAATTCGCTATTTTCGGACGGGCATTCGACAGAGAAGACACCAAAGTCGATTTCCCTGCATTGGGAAAGCCCACCAGTCCGACATCAGCCAGGAGTTTCAATTCCAAGATAATGGTCATCTCCTGCATCGGTTCTCCAGGCTGCGCATAGCGAGGTGCCTGATTGGTGGCTGAGCGGAACTGGAAATTACCCAGTCCTCCCCTACCTCCTTTCAGCAGCACAACCTCCTGTCCGTCGTAAGTGACATCACAGACGTATTTGCCTGTTTCCGCATTATAGACCACCGTCCCGCAAGGCACGTCGATATACACATCCTTTCCGTCGGTACCATGACATTTATCGCGTCCGCCATTACCTCCATGCTCTGCAAAGATATGACGCTCAAACTTAAGGTGCAGCAATGTCCAGTAATTATGGTTTCCCCTCAGGATAATACTGCCACCCTTGCCACCGTCACCGCCATCAGGTCCACCGTTAGGGTTATACTTCACATGACGAAGATGCATAGATCCTCGTCCGCCTTTGCCCGAACGGCAATATATCTTGACATAGTCAACGAAATTAGATTCCATCTATCACCTCACGAATATCCTCGAAGATACGCTCCAGTGTGCCCGAACCATTGATATGGTGGTGAAGTCCCTCCTGTTTATACCACTCAATGAGCGGTTGTGTCTGTGAATGATAAACAACCAGACGTTTTTTGATGGTTTCCTCGTTGTCATCAGCGCGGCCGCTCTGCTGTCCACGCAGAACAAGACGCTTCATCAGTTCTTCCTCAGGGACATCGAGTTCAATCATAGCAGCCACCTTGTCACCACGTTCGTCAAGCATTTTCTTAAGAGCCTCCGCCTGTGGAATGGTACGGGGGAACCCATCGAAGATAACACCCTTATGACCCCTTCCGAACGAATCGTAAACAGAAGCCAAAATACTGATCATCAACTCGTCGGGAATCAGTTGACCCTTGTCGATAAACTGCTGGGCAGTCTTTCCAAGCTCGGTTCCCTTCTTTATTTCATCACGCAGCACATCACCAGTCGAGATATGTCCCAACCCATAGTGCTTTATCAACAACTCGCTCTGAGTTCCCTTTCCAGAACCAGGAGCGCCAAAAATTACGATATTCTTCATTTGTATAATTTTTTCTTGTTCGTCTTGTTTAACTTGTGCCTCTTTCCCCTTATACCATAAATCTTGCAGAAGGTCACTCTGACGTGCCTCCACATCACTTGGTAAATGTGGCAGTTTAACCTCTCTCATAACACTCAACTTTCAACCAAAGAACATACATCCTTCAGACATCTGCCTTGCTGATCGTAGTCCAAGCCATAGCCTACGATAAAAGCATTAGGAATGGAGAATGCCGCATATTTTATATCGAGATCCACCGCCAGTTTCTCGGGCTTCACAAAGAGCGTGCAGATGTCAACCGATGCAGGATTACGAGTACCCAGCGTCTCTATCATCCGCTTCATGGTATGTCCACTCTCTACGATATCTTCCACGATAACGACTGCGCGTCCGGTAAGGTCTTCATTGATACCGATTACTTCCTTCACCTTACCTGTTGACGTTGTACCTTGATAAGACGCCAACTTCACAAACGAGATCTCACATGGTATTGTCATCTCTCGCATCAAGTCAGCGGCAAAGATAAATGAACCATTCAGCACAGCGAGGAACAATGGATTCTTTCCCTCGTAGTCCCTGCTCATCTGCAAAGCCAACTTCTTAACTCGTTCCTTTATCTCCTGCTCAGGAATAGAAGTTTTGAACGTTTTGTCCTTGATTTTCACAATACTCATAGCTCAAAAGTCTTAAATTTGGTACAAAAATACAAATTTTTTACCAAAGAATGGCTAACAATTGGTTTATTTTTCTTATTTTTGCAGTTGTTATGAAGATATTCACTAGTGCTCAGATTAAAGAGCTCGATAGATTTACCATTGAAAACGAGCCTATACCCAGCATCGATTTGATGGAGCGTGCAGCAAAAGCGCTGACACGAGCCATCACTGAAGTATGGAATAATGCTATACCCGTAGTGGTCTTTGCCGGACCTGGCAATAATGGTGGTGATGCTTTGGCAGTAGCCCGTATGTTGGGCGACCAAGGTTATCAGGTCAGTGTTTATCTTTTCAATATTTCCGGGCATCTTGCTGAAGAATGTGCTGCGAACAAACGTAAATTGGTAGAATCGAAACATGTAAAAGATTTTACCGAGGTCTCTCAGGAATTCGACCCTCCACGCTTGGAGAAAGGTATGCTGGTGGTTGACGGACTGTTCGGTTCAGGGCTTAACAAACCCTTAGCCGGCGGCTTTGCCTCATTGGTTAAATACATCAACGCCTCTGCTGCCGACATCGTATCCATTGACGTTCCTTCCGGCCTAATGACTGAGGACAATACATATAATGTACGCGCGAACATTATTAAGGCGACGCTTACCCTGACACTCCAACAGCCCAAGCTATCGTTCTATTTCCAAGAGAACCAACCTTTCATAGGACAATTGCGAGTGCTTGACATCCGCCTCAGTCAGGAAGGCATCAACAAAATAGAGGCCAATTACACAGTGGTTGAGGAAGCTGAGGTGCGCTCCATGCTCCTTGGTCGCGACCCCTTTTCTCACAAAGGACAGATGGGACATGCCCTCTTGGTAGCAGGCAGCTATGGAATGGCCGGTGCAGCCATCCTGTCAGCTCGAGCCTGTTTACGTTCCGGCGTGGGCAAGATAACCATACATACCCCTAAGAAAAACCGTGAAATCTTACAGATAGCTGTTCCAGAAGCCGTGCTTCAGTTTGACCCAGAGGAAACCATTTTCTCGGAAGCCGTTGATACTGAGGATTTCCAGGCACTGGGTATCGGTCCTGGCATCGGACAAAGCGAGACAACGGCGATTCCAATGATAACGCAGTTGCGTCGGGCTACCTGTCCTATTGTGGCCGATGCTGACGCCATCAATATCCTGGGTTCCCATCGCGCTTGGCAGCAGCAATTGCCTAAAGGTATCATCCTGACGCCCCATGTCAAGGAGTTCGACCGCATGGAAGGTCCTTCTGCCGACTCTTACGAGCGGCTCACCAAAGCCCGCCATTTGGCAGAGAGAATACAAGGGTATGTCATTATCAAAGGGCACTATACTGCCATCTGCATGCCCGACGGCCATGTCGTTTTCAATTCCACTGGCAATGCCGGTATGGCAACAGCTGGAAGCGGTGACGTACTGACAGGTATTATCACAGCACTTCTGGCACGTGGATACCATCAGAAAGAAGCCTGTATCGTAGGAGTCTATCTGCATGGATTGGCTGGTGATTTGGCTGCCCGCGACTTAGGCGAAGAGAGTCTGATTGCTGAAGATATTATCCGCTATCTGTCACGCGCCTTCAAGCGATTGAAAGAGTAAGCATTCATGAAACGACTGATTATCCTTATATATGTTGCCCTATTGCTTTGTCCCATGACATTGCTGGCGCAGCCTATTTCCGTTTCTCTTCTTGAATCAGAGAAAATACCGGAAGGAACAGTTTACTACTTACCCAAAACCGCTGTTCATTTCCATCTTCTTGTCGAAAAGAAAGTCTACACCCCAGGTATCTTCTGCGACTATGCCGAGCGCTATTTGCTGCGTAAGGACGTGGCCAGAGAGAAGGCTATCAGTCATCGGCTCCTGAACTTCCAACTAAGTCTGGCAGGTGTTCGTGACACCTCAAAATGTTTTATTGTCAACCTCAAAGGCAAAAGTGCCACATCAGAGATACATCGCAGCGAAGACGGCGTCCTGCTGGCAGTTAACGACACTCCGATGGTTGTCAGCCAGCCACAGCCCTTTATCCCTGCTCCCCGTCAGCCGGTGAGTGAGCCCATACTGCTACTCAGTTCGGAAGTGATGCAGGCTGGCAGTATGGCACGCAAGGCAGAACTCACTGCGCTGCAGATTGCCGAACTACAAGAGCATCGCCAACAACTCATTACCGGTGAGGCAGAGGAAATGCCTACCGACCGTACCCAGTTGCAACTGATGCTCGACGAGATAGACCGCACCACCCAACAACTGATGTCGCTCTTTACAGGTACCGCTGTCTGCGATACCACAGAACAGCACATAGTCATCTGTCCCGACAGAGAGATGAAACATGAAGTCATCTTCCGCATCAGCAAGCAATTGGGACTTGTTGACAAGGATGACCTGTCCGGCATACCCTTCTATCTCTCGTTAGAAGACCTGCATCAACACAATCAACAGCAATTCGACTTCCCTGAAAACAAAAAGGACGGAGGATTCTATGCTAATATACCAGGTATTGTCAAGCTCACCCTTTACAGGGAGAACCAGCAACTAGCTACCTACAACTATCCTTTTGCCCAGTTCGGTTTCACCGAGCTTCATGGAGGCAGCCTTTTCAAGAAATACCCTACCCACTTGGTGCTCAACCCCATTACAGGAGCTATTGAAAAGCTTCAAGCAGAGATTCCTGAATAAAAAATAAGCCTCAGGCAACAAATACGTCCGAGGCTTATCATTTATTGGGAATCTATTGGATTATCCAAGCTTTCCGTCAGAACCAAGTACTTCCTTAATCTTGTGGATGTACATCTTCTTCATGTTCTCACGAGCGGGCTTCAGATACTGACGTGGATCGAAGTGGTCTGGATGCTCAGCCAGATACTGACGGATGGCAGCAGTCATAGCCAGACGAGAGTCAGAGTCGATGTTAATCTTGCATACAGCGCTCTTAGAAGCCTTGCGGAGCTGCTCCTCGGGGATACCTACTGCATCGGGCAAGTTACCACCGAACTTATTGATGGTGTCAACCTCGTCCTGAGGAACTGAAGAAGAACCATGGAGTACGATGGGGAATCCAGGAAGCTTCTGCTCAATCTCTGCCAGCACGTCGAATGCCAATGGAGGAGGAACCAGTTTTCCAGTCTTCGGATCACGTGTGCACTGCTCGGGCTTGAACTTATAAGCACCATGAGAAGTACCAATAGAGATAGCCAATGAGTCGCAACCTGTACGGGTAGCGAAGTCAATCACCTCCTCGGGCTTGGTGTAGTGTGACTCCTCAGCAACAACCTCGTCCTCAACACCAGCCAGCACACCGAGCTCACACTCTACAGTAACATCATACTTGTGAGCATACTCAACAACCTGACGAGAAATCTTAATGTTCTCCTCATAAGGCAGTGAGCTACCGTCGTACATCACTGAAGAGAAGCCCATATCGATGCAGTCCTTGCAGAGTTCGAAGCTATCACCATGGTCGAGGTGCAGTACGATTTCGGGGTTGGGGCAGCCCAGTTCCTTAGCATAAGCTACCGCGCCTTCAGCCATATAGCGAAGAATAGTAGCGTTAGCATAGTTACGTGCACCCTTAGAAACCTGCATGATAACAGGAGACTTTGTCTCAACAGCAGCCATCACGATGGCCTGCATCTGCTCCATGGTGTTGAAGTTAAAAGCGGGGATGGCATAGCCACCGGCTACTGCTCTCTTGAACATCTCGCGAGTATTCACGAGACCTAAATCCTTGTAGTTTACCATAGTTTTATTACCAATTTATTAATATGAATTAAAATTTCCGTCCGCAAAGATAACAAAAAATTCATAATTCATGATTCATATTGCCTAATTAATTCGTCCGTTTTCACGGTTTTTATATTTTTCAGACCTTTCCCCCCGCCCTGTGCGGGCAAAAATGCAAACTACGCGTTGCAAATCCATGTAAAGCCGGACAGAGAAAAGCATATGGCATATCTTCATCATAAACCAACGCCCTTTTCTTTTCTGCTCACAGGCGGACTGTGATGCGCCGCAGTGGGAAATAATATCAGCGACGGTGCGAAATAATATGTCTGACGGTGGGAAATAATATGCTCCGATTTACCACTGCGGGGCATATTATTTACCAAAACGGGACATAAAATTCGATGCCGCGGGGCATAAAATTCGGGAGCCGCAATGAACAAGAATGTAACTTGCAGTAATTTAAACAGATGCTATTTGCGTAACAAAAAAAACGACTTACTACAAAACGGAGGATGCCTCTTTCATACATTCCTCAAAGATGGCCTCGCGCTGGGTGTCAGACATTTCTGAGAGGGGCATGAAAGTCGTGAAGAAACTGATCCTGATTGGCTGTTCCTCACCTTCCATGGACTCTTCACCAGAGAGTTTGAAGCAGAACCCGTCTTGCACCAGAAACCCTTCGCCAGCATATTCGCCATAGTCCTTGATACGTTTGTTAATCCTTTCGTCAACGTTCATGATTCTCATGGTGAAGTTCCTGGACAGATACCTAACGGCGACCTCGTTGGCTGTCAATTCCGGCAGTTTAAGGAACCGTTCTTTGTAGCGCTGAAGGAAATGACTCGTCAGGATATGTACTTCTGGAATACCTTTGTCAGTCCATTTGATGATATAGCGCTTGCTGTCATCAAACAGGACCAGCAAGTAGCCACCCAAGACCGGAGCAAAGGGGTGTTCCTGATAGAAGTAGACGATATACTGGTTATTCGTTGACGGTGATTTGTAGTCATACATCACGTAAGCCGGAAACTCAACACTTTTCCTGATTTCCTTTACTGCCTTTGGCAATAGTGTGTCTCGCTTCCAGTCAAGTTTAGGCATCTCTTTCATCAGATTTGCATAAACCTCATGCAGATTCATGTTTGCCACTATCATGGGGGCAAAGGTACAACAGCCAGAATAAAAAAAAGCCCTCTTCCAACAGTAATAGTCGGAAAGAGGGCATTTTTTTGACGTACGTCACCAAAGACAGCATCAGAACTGCGCTTCACGCGTTCCGATGTTATTTCTCTGCAGGCTCAATGACCTTCCAGATGCAAGCTGCCAGTGCACCACCGATGAACGGGCCAACGATAAAGATCCACAGTTCCTTCAAAGCATCGCCACCGGCGAACAGAGCGGGACCGATAGAACGGGCGGGATTAACACTTGTGCCCGTGTAGTGGATGCCCACCAAGTGGATCAGAATCAGCGAGAGGCCGATGGCCAGACCGGCGAAGTTATTGGTGGCGCCGTTGGTCTTGGAGGTGGCGCCCAGCACTACCATCACAAAGATGTAGGTGAGCACAATCTCAGCCACGAGGCCGTTGATGACATTAGCCGAAGCGCAGGCGTTGGCACCCGTCTTGGTGCCCAAAGCCAAAGAGGAATCCAGAGACACCAGGCAGTAGAGCACGGCGGCGGCGATGACTGCACCGATTACCTGGAAGACCATGTAGCCGCAGGCATCCTTGGCGCTCATGCGGCCGCTCAGGCAAACGCCCAGCGTGATGGCGGGATTGATGTGGCAGCCGGAGATGCCGCCGATGGTGTAGGCCATAGCCACAACGGCCAGACCGAAAGCGATGGCGGTGCCCACAACGGAAGCGGTGTCACTGCCGCAATTCAGGCTCACGGCAGCGCCGCAACCCAGGAAAGTCAGCACGAAAGTGCCAAAACACTCAGCAAAATACTTTTTCATAGTTTCTTACGTTTTAAAAGTTAGAAAAAGAATACTATATCTTATGCAAAAGTAGTCAAAAAGACTGAAACGGACAAACTTTTGGCCAAATTTTTACAACAATTTGAACGCATAGCCTTCATCGCGCAGCCACTCAAGGGCCGGGCGCAGCATCAGGCGCAACTTGTCGATGCTCTTAAGTGAGTCGTGAAAGGTGATGATGGAGCCCGGGCGCGCATAGCGCTTTACATTGGCGAGCACATCATCGGCAGAAAGCAGGCGCGAATAGTCGCGTGTGACCAGATCCCACATCACCACCGTGTAGCCCGAATAGCGCAGTGTGCGATACTGCACCAGGCCCATGTAGCCGTGTGGCGGACGGAAGAGGTTGATGTTGCGGCGCGGGGTGAGTGTTTTGAAAAGTCGGTCGCAGCGATAGACGTTGGCCAGATACTTCCACGAGAGCCACTTGATGCCCCCGATGTGGTTGAAGGTGTGGTTGCCTACATGATGCCCCCGGCGGAGCACCTCGAGGTAGAGCTCGGGATACTTGCGCACGTTGTCGCCCACCATGAAGAAGGTGGCCTTGATGCCCATTTCATCGAGCAGGTCGAGTACAAAGGGTGTCGCCTCGGGGATGGGCCCGTCGTCGAAGGTGAGGTATACCGCCTTCTCCGACGGGTCCATACGCCAGAGGGCGTGTGGGTAAAGCCAGCGCAGGAAGCGGGCCGGTTGTTCAATGATCATCAGTAGAGTGTCTGGAAGAGGCGGTTGTAGTAAGACAGTTTCTCGTCGAAGGCGTTCAGGCGGGAGCCGCCGTAGATCATCATCACGTCAAGCACGCGGTCGAAATAGTAGATCGACACCATGATGTCGCGCGAAGAGAGCTTCTGCATGTGGGGCGACATATGTGCGTACCATTCCAGATATTCCGCGCACGACGTGGCCACGGCGCAACAGATGCGGTCGGCCGTCTCGGCTTCGCCGGCAAGGGCCCACACTCGGGCCAGCTCTATGGAGCCGCTGTTGTAGTTGTGGGGCACCGTGGTGGCAGGCACGGCTTCTTCAGCACGACGTACGACCTCAAGAGCGCGCACGGTGTCACCCCGCTCCATCAGCGCTTCGGCCAGAGTGGCGAAGAGGCGACGATGGGTCCAGCACATGCGCATGACAGTCTCGTCGAGGTAGATGTCGGGATTGTCGATGCCGCCAAAGCGGAACTTGTGCATGAGGTTGTCATACATGCGATCCACATCGATGTCGCGGCCCGTCTGCTCCGTGTCCCAAGGGGTGATGCGATTGGCCAGGCCCTCCTGCACGAAGTTGCGTCCGAGGTTGCCGTAGTTGTCGCTGCCCACAGTGAGTGCCACGAAGATGGGGCGCTCCCAATTGCAGCGGGCCAGCATTTCGTAGATCATCATCTCGCTCTTGTAGACGGCGCGTTTGCCCTTAAGCGAAATCGGCATAACGTCGGGAATGCTGTCGCCTGCCATCATCATGCCGCTGCGGCGCACGGCCTCCTTGTCTACGGTGATGACCATGCTGTCGGTGGGGAACACCTGCATATCGGGGTCGTCGCTGAGAATCCAGTGTTTGATGACGTTGGAGAGCTCGTAGGGGTTGTCGCCCACCAAAGCACGCAGCATCTCGGGGTCGTCCTTATAGTAGTCGAGCACCTGTTCCAACAAGCCCGGGCGCACGGGGATGCCCTCGCGTGTGCCGCTGACGTAGTCAATGCGCTTCCACGAAATGGGCACCGAAGGCGAGTCATAGGCCGGGCGCTTCATCTGGTCAATGTACCAATCGGTCTGCAGATAAGAAAGGTTGCACACACGCGCGTCGGTGCGGAAGCCCTCCGTCTCCTGGCAATACCACAGAGGGAAGGTGTCGTTGTCACCGTTGGTGAAGATGATGGGATGGCCGCTCTCGGGCAGAGACATGAGGTAGTTCTGGCCGAAATCGCGACAAGTGTAGCGACCGGAGCGGTCATGATCGTCCCAGGTTTGAGACGCCATCTGCAGCGGCACAAGCACGCACAGGCAACCCAACAGGGCAGCGGGGCGCTCCTTTTTCAGTGCCCGTGAGAGCATCTCAACGAGGCCGGCCACACCGAGTCCGCACCAAATGGCAAAGGCGTAGAAGGAGCCGGCGTAGGCGTAGTCGCGTTCACGGGGCTGCATGGGCGTTTGGTTGAGGTAGATGACAATGGCCAGGCCTGTCATGAAGAAGAGGAAGAAGACCACCCAGAACTGCTTCACACCCTCAGGCACGGCGTCGGAGAGACGGTGACGATCCTTGCGGTACACCTGCCAGAAGAAGCCGATGAGGCCGAGCAAAAGGGGCAAACAGTAGAAGACGTTGCGCCCCTTGTTGTTTTTGAGATCGGAGGGCAGCAACGACTGGTCGCCCAAGCGCATGTTGTCAATGAACGGAATGCCCGTGAGCCAGTTGCCGTGCTCGGGCTCGCCGTTGCCCTGAAGGTCGTTTTGGCGACCGGCGAAGTTCCACATGAAGTAGCGCCAGTACATGAAGTTGAGTTGGTAGGAGATGAAAAAGCGCAGATTCTCCAGCTGCGTGGGCATCTTTACCGTTATCTTCTCGCCGCAGCGGTCGAAAGGTACTTCATAGCCCTTCACGCCGCCGAGCCAGTCTTCGTAGGCCTGGGCGTGACGGTCGGAATACATACGGTGGAAGAGCATGTTCTGCCCGTAGACATAATCAACGTCGTAGCGCTGGATTTCGTAACGGTCGGG
>JAEEGK010014640.1_pt1 | contig 17491 bp, 25 predicted proteins | sample 8958771 | NCBI WGS metagenome assembly JAEEGK01 (sample SAMN16246547, study PRJNA631951) | gut metagenome | biome: gut microbiome; feature: rumen; material: SC-attached | host: Bos | place: Iran: Karaj | collected 2018-10
TGCGTAAATACGCATTTTTGTACGACAAAAAACACCAGCGAGACAAACAAATCATTCTTGTTCGTCTCGCTGGCGTTAAGCGGTATAGACTTAAATATAAGCCTTAATACTCATCCTCGTTGAAATGTAGCGACGTAGTTGAAAACCAAGCAGTTGTACTAACCACTTCATTTATTGATCGTTGTATTTGGACGTAAAAGTCCGCGAATCGCATATTCATATTCTTACGAGTCTATTTGTTTATCTGCCCACAAACGTACATATTCTCTTTTAAATCTCCAAGAAATCTTTTCAAAATATGCTTCCTCGTCATAAAAGATGATACTCATCTTCCTTACAATCCTTGGAGGATAAAAAAGGGAAAGCGGCCAGACATGTATGTTGTAACATAATCTGGCCGCGATATACATCTTCCTTAATTGAGTATGTTTCCGAGACTTTAGAAAAGACTCTCAGAAACTGGAGACTCGTCTATTATCTCTATGTTTTTATTGTTTCTGTATTTGACTTTTGCATACTCCAATGCTTTCACATAAGTTGAGAAACCATATCCTTGCGCATCGTCCAAAATGAAATTCATATCAGCATTCATGATAATAAAACGATTATTATACGCTGGACTTATATCAATTTTTACTTTCATATTTCCAATATTTTTTCTTTTTATACTATAAAAACAGGCTTTTGTCTATGGTTGTGAGATGCTAAAACGTAGCAACCACTCTTTTAGATAATGCCATTTCCCCAATATAAAAAGCCTTTGCAGTTTATTTAGCAAAGGCTTCATGTCTGTTTCTGTTTAAGAAGTCCTTAATATCTCCTTGACTATACCAAAACTTATCACCGACTACTATATAGCCAAGAAGTCCCCGATCACGATACTTGCGAATGATTTTGTCATCCACGCCTAACAACTCTCGAACCTCTTTATTATTATAATAATCTGGAGCAGGTTGATGACTCTGCTCATACACACGAATTTTCTGAGAGAGTGCAGCAACTCTACTACAAACACTCTCCCACACATCTTTCTCAATCATTAAATATTCTTTATTATCTCTCATATTTTTAAAATTGTTTGCTATTATATGAGAGAATTCTGTTTTTGTCTATCTTTTGCTTAAAAAATCATGCAAATGGTTTGCGATGATACTTAGCCATGAACTCATCTATATCATTTTGTGTATACCAATAGTGGTCTCCTACTTTTGTATATGACAGTTTTCCATCATAGCGGTACCGCCTCAATAGTTTTTCATTTACTCCAAGCACAGAATTAATCTCTGTCTTATTATACACTTTTATTTCACCAGGAGCAGAGACTTTATCAAGACAAGTCTCAATAGTATCCAATTCACCCAAAAGCGCATCTATTTCAACACTTTCCACCTTTTTAAAATACTTTTTCATCATATAATCATTTTTTTATCCCAGATTATATGCGAGTTTTTCATTTTTGTCTGTAGAAGGAACCAATAATAAGTCTATTTTATTCTGGCAACCAGTCTCTTCTTGTTGCTTATATAAGTCCGCTATTCTATCAGCATGTTCTTTACAATAGATTGGTAATAGCCGGCTATGGGACTATATATAACAGATGGGACTTACTGAACGTCTATATGCACGCCACAAGTTTCTTTCTATTTGCGACTTGTTTGGGTTTTCTGAGTCATTAAATATCTCTAGTATCTTCCATGCTGGGGTGGCTATAATGCCAGTAGTATCCATAAAGATTGATAAGAATTGTATCAAGACTTCTCTGCTATCAATGGTCTCTTTGGCTATAGAGCGGTAGGCAAATTCAACTGGTATACCAATAGAGTGCCATCTGAGTGTCATACACTTGGAATAATGGATGCGCTCAAAAACAATTATATAGTTATCGAAGTTCAACTAGCCATTGTATTTTATCAGGCGCGTATAGAATGAATCAAACAGCATATCATCAGTAGGCAAAGTCCCTTCCTGATATTTGATTAGCGAGTCTATCAACACTCTTAATTTTGAAACAACGAGCTCATTTCCATGCTCTAAATACATTATCGACTTCTTTAGTTCGTCCATATCACTTCTTTGATTTTAAGTATTTATCCCCGATTCTGAGCTAGTGCCAGAACCGGGGATATATATTAATGAGTTCCTTTTGGATCAATATCATTGGCTTTACAATACTGATATAAGCATGATGCAGAGACTTTTATTCCTTGCTATATCGCATTTTGTAGGTTGGTTTTTACCGATATTGCAGGGTTATACCAAGTCTCAACGGGCCTATAATGAGGATTAGTATCTATGCCATATTCTTTACAGAACATCTTTAGCGTTGTCAATCCGACTTTGATACCATTCTATTTAGCATACTCATAGTTCTCAGATGTACTCTTATTTAAGTCATACCATTCGCCAATACTCTAGTAATTCAAGTCTTTCTGAACTTTACGCGCATAGCTTACTCTGTTCAAATTGTGTGCATTACAATACTCTTTGCTGGTCGTAAACTTTCCATGTTTAGTTGGCTCTAAAACATCCAAGTCGCTTAAAGGTAAATCTAAAACATACATAGCTTTCTCTACCAGAACCTTATTTGTAAGTACATTATCTCTATTATCGTAGTATCTCATTCTACGATAGACAAGATTATAGAGTAGCTTTTCAAATGTTATGTCTGGCTCAATCTTCCGGATAATACAGGCATCAGCAAACAATCTTTTACGCCTACCTTCTCCATCTTTAAACTTGCTGATACGTGCATGCTTATTAGACCAAATAATTCTATTAAAGACTTTCATGAAAGTATCTGGAATCAAGCAATAGCCATCTTCATTATAGTCTAACTTCGTTTGTTCAACAATACCCAAACAAGCATACTCTGCCAAGAATACAGGTAATTCCAGTCTATTAAGATCATTAATAATCTTGTTATTAATACTATTATCACTATCTTTTTTACAATTTAGTCTTTTAGGATTATACTCAATACCCCTTCTACAATATAATCGTAAATGACTAATTTGTACAAAGTCTGAAACATCATAGATTCTATTAGACAAGAAATACTCCATATCTGGCTGGGAATTACCATTCATTAACTGAGACAATACACGACCACAGTTATCTTTTGTGTTTGCCAAGCCTACATATGAACATATGCTCTTATACAATGGCTCGTACATTTGAGCATCAATCTGCTCCAAGAAGCAATAAATAAGTCTATACGAGTATGATCCATTCTTTTTGTTGGAGAATGTCGTATAAGCAAAAGTTGGCTTCATGTATGGTTTTTCAAGGTAGTTAGCCAATGACACTTTACTATCATCAACATCAATGCTGACGAAATAGGTATACAAGAAATCAGCATTAGAACGATGATCATTCTTATACACATGACAATAGGAATATCCCAACCTGATATACTCCAGAAACAGACTTGGGTTAACGATAACTTTGTGGAACTTCATACTTTTATAGTCCTCACTTTTCGGCTTGGCGCTATACGCCCTCTCTGAGATACTAATCTCAAATTTAAAATTACTTTTAATATTCATTTTTTCTTTAATTATTTTTATTGCTATTATTACTAATAACAAATATTATAGCGTAGTTCCATTCTTTTGCCTGAACAACGTTCCATCTTATTCAGACATATTTATTTTATATATAATGTATGCGTGCGCGAGCCCCAGTTTTATTCTTTATTATCGTATCACAATAGAAAGCGTATCACTTTAATCTTGTTTCAGGATTTAGTGATACGCTTTTTCTGTATCGAATTAACCTAAAAGATTAAACTGAGACTTGATGAGTTAAGTCTCGAACCTAAGAATCTAGACTCTCTCAGAAAAAAAATAAAATATTTTTCAAAAATAAAAATGTCTGCAAAACACTGATTATTAGTCATTTAACTTCAATACAAATTAAAGTCGCTTACAAAATATCTATTTTTTCATCGCAAAATCCAAACTTTTTTTTCAAAGTGACATATAACAGGACAGAAAATATAAAATTTAATAATTTATTAATTTAAAAATTTAAAATATGAGAGTATTATTTTGTAAAAAAAAGAAGGTGAGTGTTATAGTTAAGAGTGATGATTTTATGATCAGCGATCTAGTGGTGAAGACCGCAAAAGGCAAGAAAGAGGTGCGCGTATTCCGCAAAATGGATGATGGCACTCTTAAGGAGCTGAAGAAGGTACGTTCTGTCGAGAAGTCTCAAATTAAATCTGAGACTCCAGCAGACAAGGCGCCAAACACTACAGCTTCAAAGTCCACTATTAATAATAAGGTGGTGGCTATTGACGAGGAGTCCAATCGTAAAATTGGTTGGAGGAAGTTCAGAACGGCTATCATAAAGGCTGGTGGCATCGACATCTATATGAAGTCTCGCAGAGATGACAGCGCCATAGAAGCACTTCTTTTGAAGTACCCTGACTTCAAAAGAGGCATGAAACTCTATGAGGCAGGCTGTAATGGTGTTTGGTCACTTATGGCCGAAAGGACTATTGAAAGCGTACGTCGTACATATAACAAGTACTATATGGACTTGGACCTACTACTAGCTGCATAAGTTTTAATGACAACAAAAGGTAATTCCCTTCCCCCAACAACATGGGGGACAGGATAATGCTTGCCCATATTTTGGCAGGGGTGTAAGGTGTTCCCCTCGTTATACACCTTATTAATATATATGCGTATGAGAAACAACAAATCACCTTAGGAACATTCATCATAAAACGAAGTCCCAGACTTCATAATGAGAATGGTAACATGTTACACTTTAGTCAAAATCATATATGACTACAATAAAAATGCCGTTAAAGGACTTCAAGTCAAAACGGCGAGTAATTAACCGGCTTAAGTAAATGCTGTTGAGGAGCTGGGTGCACACTCTCCTTGATTGCTTTGAAAGAGTCCACAAAAAATAAAAAAATGACAAACAAGAACACAACAAAGGTTCCGACATATGGTGAACCTACAACAAGCAATAAAGGGAGTGGCACCCTGAAACTTTCTTCAAAGTCTCATGCCAACGAACAAGAGAATGTCTCAAAGTATATGAACTATCCGAACGGATACTTTGCATATCTCAGAATTGGCAAGACGGGTAGTCCAATAAGATTCTACCCAGATGCTCAAACAGCTTATACAGCCACACTTAACGAGTACGATTCTCTTTTATCGCAAGGTGTCTCAGGCAGTAGAACATCTCTTTCTATCTCTGACATGAACGGCAGTATAGTCTATGAGGGTGTGCCAAAAATGAACGGAAAGATACGTTTTTCCATTTACGAGGGGAAAGATGTCTCTAAAACAGTCTCTATAACAGATTTCAAAAACACATATTCATTTACAACTAATAATACAGACATGAAACAGAAAAAAGAAAAATTCCGCAATTATGAAGAAGGTGCCCTGGCAGGCAACATTAAGTCTAACGCAAGCACTTTCATTGACAACAACATTCTCACACAGGAGAACGTCAACTTCCTATGCCTCTCCAATACTTCTGCACGCCAAATGGCTAAAGTAGTACAAGAGACGGCCATTATTAATAAGGATACTGACAACGATACATTCACGAAAGCCATACAGGATGTGTCTCTGAACATGATTACCATCACCAAGAAACTGGCTTCCGGTAATCCAACAGACGACAAACATTGCAGTATGCATGATGATTTGCTTTACTGTGCATCCCATTGCAAGTCCTCTGACTACCTGTTTAACGGATCGAACAAGTGGAGAAAGACACCAGGGAAACTTAATTACTACAAATTGGAAAATGCTATCATGGACATGTATAATAGAGGTCAGGAAATGATTCTTTCCGCATCGAATACAGATCAGCCCAAAGTGAGTATTGCCAAAAGCCAAGTACATAATGACACTCCTGTCATTGAAGAGGCTCCAACATTAACAAATGGACATCGTACATTTACAGAGGTGGTACAGGCCATGACTTCAACAATTATGACATATACGACAACATCAGAAGACATCCGCTTCTACCTGAAAATGAAGTGCTGCTCATTAGAATCCGAAATTAAGTCTCTGACAAACGATGTTGTTACAACGACTTTGAGCGACAACAAGATAACATTTTACTTACCATCTGGCATCTCAAAAGAACTGAAAATTAGCGACTATGCCGACAACATAGCTCTAAGAAACAGTGTATGCTCAATTACAAAGCAACTTTTGATATGTGCGGCTCTCTCAAATAAGACACGAGAATCTATCGCAAATGCTGTAAGTCTCGATACTATTGAGAACTACGTGAACTCTTTGCCAAACTTGGCCGCCTAATTATTAACCAAACGCCTGAAAGCCCCCAAAAGCTTTCAGGCTAATTATAAACATTTAAAACGAAATCATATGAAAAAGATTAAAATTTTCACCCTATTTAGTGGGTACGATTCACAGTTAATGGGACTTATTAAAGCTGTTAAGAAGATCAAGAAACTTTTCAAAGCCATACTTGTTGGTTGGAGTGATAATGACCAAAATGTTCAGCGCATTCACAACCTCACTTTCCCAGAATATGCGGATAGATGTTATCCTGACGTAACGAAAATACGCTGGCCGGAAATACCAGACTTTGATATTTTATTCTATTCAAGCCCTTGCCAAAGTGCCAGCAGATCAGGACGACGTGAAGGTTTTGAAAAAGACTCCGGAACAAAGTCTTCTTTAGTTTGGGCTGTGGAAAATGCTATAGCGTGTAAACGCCCAAAATGGCTCATTCTGGAAAATGTCGAGGGCTATTTGGACCCTAAAAACGAAACGACATTAATTAAGTGGGCAAGAACAATTGCCAGTTATGGTTATGCCAGTTGTTTCAAGGTATTGAATTCTGCAGACTTCGGGATTCCCCAGAATCGAAGCCGAATCTTCATGATCTCTATGCGCATAGATGATGAAAAGGATTTTGCTTTCCAATGGCCTATGACTAAGAAGTTAACTGTAAAGCCAGAGAATCTTTTGGAAGACAATGTTGACGATAAGTATTACCTTTCTACTGAAATGGTAGCTACTTACATTGACTTGCTTCGTAATGGCCGCGAAGGCTACAAAACCAAAGTAAACTATTCAAAAAAATACCCTACAAAGTATCTTTCCTCACAGTTCATCAGAAAAGTTTCATCTACGGTCACTCCACTTACAAAAAATGGAGCTATTCCCACTTTACAAACAATGTGTGGTGACACTTCCTTAGCTACTTTTGCCAATTGCGGACAAGAGGGAAAGCCATGTGTGGTTGAAGTATGGGAAGGAAAGAAAGGTATCCAACCAGTAGTGATAAAAAGCGAAAAGCCTAGCAGACAGAAGCCAGCAGTCAAAAAGACTCCTAACGGCGCAGAGAGAATCTTGTCTATTATCGATAATCTCAAAGAATGCCAGTATCTAAGAGTCAGAAGACTTACCCCGAAAGAATGTCTTAGGTTTATGGGTGTCGAAGATATGTATATAGACCGAATGCTACAGCCCTATATGCACAAAGGGAAATCTCGCAAGGTTTCTGACTATGCATTATATGGGAGAGCAGGAAACTCTATAGTTGTCAATGTCTTAACAGCTCTTTTTACTTCATTAATCGAGCAATATCCTGATTCTTTTGGTGATTAATGTAATAAATCTCCAGAAGAGTCAAGAGCTTTTCTAAAAAGTCTATGAGACTTATTCATAATAAGGGCTTTGTGGTTTATTTTGAGACCATAAAGCCCTTAATTATTATATATCTACTGACTTTGTACCAATTATCTGCGCTTATTTAAACGAAGAGGAATTATCTCGAAAAGGAAATATCCATGTGTGCCCAATTATTAGTTTCATAATATGGGGGATTGCGTCTTTGTTCCACTTGTAGATTTTATCTCCTAAGTCTTCATTAATTTCGCCCCTATGAGTCTTGATAAACTCTTCACGCTCAGATTCTGTCTCAAACATCAATGATATATAATACTCGCTGTTGTCAGAACAACAGACATGGGTACCGCATTTTGTTTGGCAGTCTCTCGTATCTGCAAAGGTTACTTTCAGGAAATATGGCTTCCAATACTTATCTTTCCAGTCATTTGTAAGGCAGGGACCGATAGATTCAGTGCCATCTAAACAGACACGTCGGAAATAAACGCCAGAGAATTGACCATCAAGCATAGCCAAAAGCATATCTGAATGGGCTTGGTCTGAATACGTAGTAATTGTCACTTTCCCGTGATCATCATCCACATCAAAGAGATGGTCGTATCCATTAAGAGGAGGGAAATAGGCATCCAATAATGAAATAAACTCATCACTCGTCAAAGAATCTTTTAGAGCCTTTTCGTCCTCTATGACTATTTCTGTATAGTAAACAGGAGTAGTATCAGGATTCCGGACAGAACCTAAAAGGCATATACCTATTTGGCTTTCATCACCAGGTGTATTCAGAAAACGTACAGCCTTAATAGTCTTTACAACTATTGATGTGCTACTCTCACTTGTGTCTTCTACGCCTGAAAGGAACAACTCATAGTCATTGTATGCCTCTGGCAATGACATAAGTTGGTTCAGCATAGTTGTTTGGTCATAGACTTCACCCTCTATCCCGTTTACATCTGGACTATTCAAAATGCAGATAGTCTTACCATTTTCACTAATGCCTATCTGATATTGGGTTGACAACAAACTGTATTCGTCACAAAAGCCTCCAAATCGTACATTTGTGGCCTTTACACCCTCCAAGATCTTTTTTAACTCTCCTAAATTCATAATGACTTATTGATTAACAATGATACGCCCACCACCATCACCAAAGATATTTTCCCCGATAACCTTAACCGAGCTTGGTATATATAGTGTTATTCGCTGTTCCTTATTGGCCCTCCAAATAAAAGCATCATCACAGATAGTGGTTACACCTTCTCTTACAGCATATTCCGTTTCACTAAAGGTATCAAGACAGTTCAGCAAATGTTTCCCGTCTTTGGTATATACTACCTGATGTTCATCAACGACCCTGTCATCATCTTTGAAAACAAGAATGTTTGTAAATAACTCTTCATGGGCATAACGATTGTCCCAATCAGGAATAACGCCCAATACGTTTTCGTCCCCCCAAATGCCAGGATGCCCGTCTAACAGATACACGTAGCCCTCTTCATCAATTTCTCTATCTACTTTTCTTATCATCGCTTTTTTCTACTAAAATCATACGTCCAACTGCTAAAACAAAAGAATCTATCGTGGGCAGAGTTGGCCAACGAGGAAGATTCAACAGAGAGTGCATTTCCGTATCTACTTCACACGTAACATATCCAAAATGCTCATTCTTCTCCAAAGTGAAATAACCATATAGCTTTGCATCATCCTTACTGGTAACTATCACACACATGGGTACCTTCATGTCAGCAAAGCATGGTGGGTCAAAAGTTAGTACACGGAAAAGAAAGTTGCCCTTTTCTATTTTGTGAAGTTCTAAGTCAAATGCTGCCGGACAGTGTAACTCCATAAAAATAGAATCATCAAGGTGAGATCTATCTTTTGGACTTAAACTATATACATACTGAGGTAGAAAATGAAAGACAAAGCCATACATGTCAAGTTCTACAGTTTCTTCCATATTTACAAATTACAAATCAGGTTTACAACCAATTTTACTACCACATTCTTCTTAATCCTCCTAATCCCATTCTACTTTATCTGCCTCTTCTTTTGTCGTGGCTATGGCTATGTGTTCAGCTACAAAACGATATAAATCTGGATAGCTCGACATCTGAATATCATCTGTCGTAATATCAACCCATCCAGCAGGATAATCTTCTTCGTCATGACCATATCCCACGTCAAGTACTATAGCCTTGATACAAAGATGATTATCATCATTCAAGCCAACAGCCCATATTCCTATAGGCACATCATTAGAACTTTCCGTATCGACTTCGTCCTCCCAATTTGGAATAGCGATAAACGTTCCTGATTGACTGTTTTTAAGAAGAACTATTGTTTCTTCTCGTGCTTGTTGATAAAGTTCTTCAACTTGGTTTAAGAACTTTCTTGGTTCAATTATTTTGTCCATCTTTTTGAATTTAGTTCTAATATCGGTTAATAAATCGTATAATTTTATTCTCAGATCCTATGTTATACCATACATATTTATAAATAAGTTTTTTAGAATTATATACTATACACTACCCTACAATATAATTGTAAATAACTATTTTGTAAAACTAAGCACCAAGCAATCTCGGAAAGTCAGTCATGTCAATATTCACTTCATTTTCGAGAGCGAAGTCCTGATAGTAGTTTCCTTCCCTATCCTTTCTGTCGACCAGATTCATTGCTTGCACACAATCGTTCATACTCTCACTATGAAGCAATGAATACAACCTATTGTATACAGCACTTTCAAGAATTCCAGCCAAATCAGCATCTTCCTTTTTCAGTTGCTCATAATAAGTTGGCCCGAAATCTTCTTCATCCTTACCAGATTTCCTAAGAGCTCTCTTATACATGTACTCTACCTGCTCAATCACCTCATCGGGCAAATTTATAGTGAAGTCTGGATTACTTTCTTTATTATTGATGTCGATACCTACTAATAGTTTTGCCATAATCGTTATTCTTTAAAAGTTTCACATACCCTGCGAAGTTAGCAGAAATAAACGAAAAAACACCGTATTTATTCAGTTTTTTCGTCCTCGTAGCGAAGTTTGCTTCTCAACATAGACAATACCGTCAAATCGTTGTCTGCATCATCCATGTTTTCGCCTCGCTTTACCACATCCATAAAATAATCTTTGATACGTTGCCAATCTATTTGTGGCCTTTTTTGGTCTTTTACGTCCTTTTGCAAATAGCTCAGCCATTCACCATGAAACGGTGGGTTGTATTGAATCGGACTTATCAAGTAGTCACCACGCAACAGATGTATAAAGCCTTCTGCTTGGACTAAATACACATCAAAGTATTCTGCCAACCACTCTATCGTTTCTTGTTCCTGTATGTCTGACTTGTCTTGTATGGAAGTCTCGTCTATATAGACTATCTTCTTGACTTTAGGAGACTTCTTTGGCTTTAGCGGTCTTAGTTCCATAGGCTTTTTATATATTTACATCTCATCCCTTTCAACAAAAGCCGCAAACCAGACATAGCCAACCAGTAATAGCCAATACCATTTGAAATGGATGTACACTAAATAGAAACTACCTACTACAATAGCGCCACCTATTAGGATTTTCAGTAAGAATGGGAATGGTTTCAGAATGATTCTCATTATTCCTGCGACAAGCCCACCTACGATTTCATTGATAAGGTTTAGTAGCTCTCCTATTCCTTCACCAATTGCCAAGCCTAGCAAAATACAGCCTCCCAGTCCTAATAAAGTCCAAAACAATGTTATCATACTCAGAAAATCTTCATTTCCTTACCTGTAATAATAGAAATAGGTTTCACTATTCGACACAAGACAAGTCCTACTACCACCAACAGCACCTTCATCCAGAAATGGTCATTGTAGAATACAATACCCGCATACACCAGATAAAGTGGACTACATACCAATGCTATCGTAAGTAGCAAAGTAAGAGATGCTAAAAGGATTTTCATTCTTATTCCTCATCTAATAAATAACCTTCTACTTCATCGTAATACACTCCTGCGTATTCGTCGTACTTCTCCAATTTCTTAATGTAGCGGTTCTTTGCATTGACAAATGTTTCTACAGCACGTCTTTGGGATTTCTTCAAACGCTCTGCATTTGGATTATCCTCCGGAATGTCTATTACTTCCCACTGAAGGACTTTCACTTTATCACCACATCTTGAAACATTATTCTCATTGGGTTCTGGCAAAGCATTAATCGTCTCCGTCAACTGGTCTAACTGCTTTGTGATTTGTTCTGCTATTTTATCGGCATTCTCAGATGTTTCAATAACACTTTCCGTCTGATAAGTCCTTTCTTGCAGAGATTCTTTTCTACTTTTTGACCAACCAGCCCAAATGACAAGAGCGAGAAAGAATCCAATTATACAAAAAGCTATTATCTTATCAGTTTTGCTAAATCCTGATTTCTTTTTTTCTTCATGATTAGTTCTCGTGGGTTTAGTGTCATCTTGACTTAACGTAAATTTTTCATCAAATTGCTCTGATTTATAATTAGGGCTAACTCTATTTTGATTTTGTGAGGTCGTGCTTGTACCTGGGAACATAAAGTAATAATAATCTTTTGCAATATGTTTTTTTAGCCTTTCTCCAGTTTTACGAATTTTTTTACCTGTTTTCTCGTCTATACCGTCATATTCATATTTCTCTAGCCCACCATAATACGCCTCTCCATCAACAGAAAAACGCGTATTAACCACAACTTCATCACCATTGGACAATGTTAGTCTTTTAGGCTCTATTGATTGCAAGATAGGAAGCGTAGCAGTTCCACTTTTATTTTCAAGCAGATCTCCCCAAAAAAGAGTATAGCTATCTATCGTGCCATCATAACTATACCTTACCATTAAAAAAGAATCAAAATCAGCCTTATAAAAGCCTTTCGAATCTAATTTTGAGAAAACTTCTCGATATAATACGATAGGTTCATTACTAACTAGCTTAAGACCATTTCTTTGTGCGTTTCTTAAAACGCGCTCTCTTTCTTGTTGTTTCTTCTGCTCCTTGAGCATTTCTAAAGGATTACTATTTTCCATAAAATCGATAATATTAATAGCTTTACATCTCAATATAAAGAATTCTCATAAATTACTCACTCAAGTTCCAATATGGATTCTTAAAAAGATATCGCTCATCATTTGTCTCATACATCGAATCTACAACCACATATTCTTCATCTGTAATTTCTATTTTTCTTTTACCAATCGACGCTATATCATATAATCCCGACTTACTGGCTATTTTAAAAAGATATAAATTTCCAAAAGACTTTGCTAAAAGATATGGTCTTCCACCTTCATGGTATACTACGCCAAGAGGGTTAAAATATACTTGTACACGCGCTATAGGTTCATAGCCTTCTTCATTTGCTTGATTTACCACATCAAGATATTCACTTTCAACCTTCATAATTGTTCACGTTTTACCAAAGTAGAATATTTCCTTCCTTCAGGTGCTCAATAGAACAATTTACGAAATTGTTCCGATTAAACCATTCTTTGACCTTACTTACAGCTTCGCTTTCACTATTAGCAAATTCGTCATGCCAGCATTGAATTGGAGTTGTGTCTGGACGGGTCTTATATTTCACCCATGCACTATAAAGTATTGCCATAATTCTATTAATTTTAGGCTGTCCTTTCGGTCCCTTCCCAGACGTTATTATTGGAAAACATGCAGAAACGGAAGTCTCATACATCAAAAGCGTGGAACCCTCACTGTTGCCCGTTCCCGCTTTGAGGTCTTCGAACTTACCCGATCTGTCGAAACGAGCAACGAAGACCCCACGCCGTATGTATATACTACGCCACATATACCTTATAGATATAATATGGACATCATACTACATACCCATGAGCATCTATCGTTGCAAGGTTTTTGACAGATCTGAAGTGTTCGAAGTTTCAAAGCATCAAAACCAAGCGCCAATAAACGCTTTTACCACTATGTCAGCCCTCTACCAACCGTCACTTACAGAGTGACTTCGGCGCGGAGCTTGCAGAACGCTGTACCTTTCGGCACACAATTTTGCTTTGCAAAGATAGCCAATTTAAAACGTACAATTCGCATTTGTATGGATTTTTTAAGAAAGTTTAAACGAATCGAGTAACCTTTCTGATAGTGTTGACTGAATGTCTCGTAAGTTTGCTGACTTCTCTAAGACTAAGACCCTTTCTAAGCAATTTGATTTCCTGACTATATTGTTGCTTCATCTGATCATCGCTCTTAGTATATCCCTGTTTACGACCAACCACACCGCCCTGTTCTCTGAAATTCTTATATCCACTATTCATACGTTCACGGATAGTCTTTCTTTCCATTCTGGCAATCTCGGCAAGGATAGTAATAAGAAACTGGGACATGGCGTTGACTTTGCCATCCTCATTCAAAGTCTCGATATTATAGTTCTGGATATACAAAGACACTTTCATGTCGTTCAAAGTCTCGATGACTTGTAAGACTTGTAGGGTGTCACGTCCCAATCTACTTAGTTCTGTTACTAACACCTTGTCAATATGCTGCGCTCTGATATAGTCTAACATTCTGCTAAGCTCTTTTCGCTCAGCATTCTTCTTGGCACCACTTATCTTCTCTGTAAAAACAGAACGAACCGCCCAACCTCGCTGTTTGCAAGTATCAGTCAGTTCGTTTACTTGTCTATCATAGTCCTGTATCAATGATGATACACGACCAAATATTACCACGTCCATAATCTTTGCTTTTATATGTTTGACTTCCACAAGCAAAGATAGCAGATTATATTGATACAATGAGGTGCAGCAATATATAAGGAGTGATATTTCAGTAATAATTAGCGTTTATCTATATCTGGCAAAAAGTCAAAGCCAAGTTTTTCAACTACTGACGACAAAGTCTCTGGCAGAAACTCTGCATAAACCTTTTCTGTTACACCGGTTGAAGTATGACCTAATAATCGACTAATCTCACTGATGTCTGCACCATTGGCCAAAGCCAAAACGGCCCAGGTATGTCTAGCTACATGAAAAGTGAGTTCCATCTTCCATCCTAAGTCCTTTGAAATGGCTTTCAGCGCAGTGTTTATAGTGTTGTTCCATGAGTTTCGTCTCATATAAAGTGCTTCACTGTCTGTCAAATCAAAATCTTCGCTCAACAAGTCAAATACATAGACTTTGTTTCTTCCCTTCCATTTGTCAAGGATACGGATAACTGGTTCACTTAAAGGTATGGTGTTTCTGTTTCGAGTCTTTACCTGAACCTTCTTTATTTCTTTCTTCTTGAAGTCTATATCTTTCCACCTAAGAGTCATAACATCAACAAGACGCAAACCACATGCATGGAAGGAGAAGAGAAACATTTCAAGGAACTCTTTACGGCGTGGTTGTGTGATTGTATCATACTTCTCTACTAACTGTTTCAGTTCTTCACGTTTCAAGTAGCGGATTGTCCTGTCATCTGTCTCCAAATTGTCTTCCTCTTTCAGATATAAGTCCTGAATACTTGCATTGACATCCTTGGAAAGATACCCCAATCTTGCAGCCTGTTCACATGCACTTAGGATAGGAGTAAGACATTTGTTTACCGTTGTAGCCTTCTTTCTGCTCTTTAATCGCCATATGCGGAATTCACACACAAGACTCTCAGTAATCTCACCCACATAGATTAATTCATTGTCTGTCCCATGTGTGCCCTTGTTTGTCATTAGAAGGAATTCCGAAAACTTATTCAAGTAAGAAATATGGTTTTTATAAGAACTTACACCAATCTTCCCTTTGTCATACTTGCTTTTGATAAGATCCTTGGCAAATTCAACAAAGTCCTTACCACTATCTGGCCGCAACAGCTCGAAGTTTTCATCTAAAAAGGCACGAATCACGTCACCAGTAACATGACCGTTTTTCTCATAATATTGTACTATCTTGGCATCTGTATCGGCCAAACGCTTATGCAGTACAGCATTATAATACTTGTAGTCCAAGTCTGTAGTGGCACGTATCTCGCCAATTCCACCATAGCCCTTTTCATTCCAGTCTTTAGGGAAAACGGAGACTTCCGTAGTCTTACGCAAAGAGTCTGCTTGCCAGTTGTATTCGATGTAAACGGGGTATCTCTTGCCTGGCTGCACCTCTTTAGGAGTGCGCAGTTTCAATTTGCCTTTTGGATAGTTTCTTGCTGTTCTGCCCATACTTGTTTTGAAAATTAAATGATCACCTACGGAAAGTTACTGCAAAGATACAAATTATTGATCATTTTATTTTCATTTTAAGGCTAAAAATGCCTTTTTTGATCGGTTAATTTGGCACTAAAAGACCGAAAAAAGCAACATGGAAAATCTGGCTAATTTGTCCATGCTGCTTATTTTCAATTAGTTACGCTTTTTCTAAGCCGAATTAAATGATCAATACTCATCCTCGTTGAAGAGGAAATCTTCTTTTGTGGGATAGTCGGGCCAAATTTCTTCGATACTTTCATAAATATCGCCCTCATCTTCTATCTCTTGCAGGTTCTCCAATACTTCGAGGGGAGCGCCTGAACGAATCGCATAGTCAATCAATTCATCCTTGGTTGCGGGCCAGGGTGCATCTTCTAGTTTAGAAGCCAATTCTAGTGTCCAATACATAGTTTAAAATGTTATAGTTATTAATTTGCCCGCAAAAGTAATATTTTTTTTCTTATTTACAAGCATTATCCCATATTTTTTCTTTCATTCCGGCAATAAAATTCAACTTTTTAGCCAAAACGAAGAGATAATCGCTCAAACGATTGACATATTGTTGCACTTCGGGACTCACCGTAGCCATTTCCGCGAGAGCAACAATACGGCGCTCGGCACGTCGACACACCGTGCGACAAACATGAGCTTGCGATGCGCTTTGGGTCCCCCCGGGAAGGATGAAGCCCTGACGTTCGGGCAGCTCTTTCATGATTGCATCGACTTCCCCTTCCAGCTCGCTGATGGCACCTTCTGGCAGATAGGCCGAGGGGTACAGTTCTGTCTGATCCTGGTCGGTGGCCAGATTGGTACAGACATTAAAGAGATTGTGCTGGATGCGCTCGATGAGTGTCTTCTCATGACTATCGGGCAACATGGCTGCCAACAATCCTAGATGTGAGCTCAGTTCGTCAACGGTGCCATAGGCTTCAAGACGGACGCTGGCCTTCGATACGCGTTGTCCGCCTACCAGCGAGGTCATTCCTTCATCACCCTTACGGGTATATACTCTAGTTATTTTCATCGTTTGGTTAGAAGTTAATTTGATAGTTATGTTTATACCGTTGTGTGTCAATAAAGACAATTCCACAATAGTAGAGGTCGAAAGTCGTTCCTGTGCGCTTGTCGCTCTCGATGGAATGCCAGCGCTCCCAATTGCGCCAGATATCGTCGACGACCAACACTGAATGCTCGTCACAACGTGCCAACAGCTTTTCATAACCCTCGACGTCTGCTATGTCGAGATATGCCAACTCTACATGTTCCAGAAGCTCTACAAAGCGCATCGTCTGGCATCCTGCCTGCCACCACTGCCGGTAGTCTTCAACCTGCATCAACGATGGCTGCCGCCAGTTGGAGAGTCGGAAGAAGAGCCGTCCCTTTTTCTCTCTAATCCTGTCTGTCTCATGCAGCTCGTCGTAGGCGTAGTAAGGCCAATGCTCGTTCACCACATAGCGCACAAAAGCGTAGTCGTTGGGCGACTGAATGCCAAAGCCCCAGCATCTATGGATGCGACTTAGCCATACGAGCCATTGTTTCAGACGAGTCATCAGTCAGTTACGTTTTTCTTGGTTGACACGATTCGTTGTTTACCTACCGCCATCTTCTGCCCGTCAACAACATACACGCCCCTATCGGCAGTCTGCAGGCGTTGCCCATT
>JAEEGK010014641.1_pt1 | contig 17489 bp, 16 predicted proteins | sample 8958771 | NCBI WGS metagenome assembly JAEEGK01 (sample SAMN16246547, study PRJNA631951) | gut metagenome | biome: gut microbiome; feature: rumen; material: SC-attached | host: Bos | place: Iran: Karaj | collected 2018-10
CTTCACCAGCTCCCGCGGGCCTATGTTGTCATCCTTTCCCCAGCCTATGTGGAGACGCACGGTTCCAGGCTTGACCTCAGGCTTGAACCCTTCTGCTTTCCGGCTCTTGCTTCTGCCCTCAGACTTCCAATCTTCAGACTCGAAATCTTTGCCTTTCTTCTTTCTATCCCAAGGCTTATCCTTGTCCCGCTTGCGCTTGGGCTCCTCGATCTGCTCTATATCCCGGTATCGGTCTGTGTCGAATATATCGCCATAGGCGCTGGCCAGCAGTGCTTTTACAGTGTTTCCTGCACCCATGGTGGCAATAAGCTTGTCTGCAAAGGCTGCGATTATATCTTTCTCCTTCTGGTTTCCGCCCGGTGCTCTGTACTCCTGGTCCTTGGTCTCCAGAGTCTTCTCAAGACGCTGGCACCGCACTGCCAGTATAGACATGACCTCGGGCACCTTCACCACTTTTATGGAGCTTCCCAGCACATTCTCGGACTTCCTGTTGTACTCTCTGATTTTATAGCGGATGGTGGGGCGGATGAAGCTGATGGCTGTTCCCTTCTCCCCGGCCCGGCCTGTCCGTCCTATTCGGTGTATGTAGCTGTCAAAGTTGTGGGGCAGTTCCCAGTTTATTACGTGGGTGAGGCGCTCCACGTCGATACCCCGGGCTGCAACATCGGTGGCTATAAGTATGGTTGTAAGCTTGTTCTTGAACCGGCGCAGTGTCCGCTCCCGGGCCTCCTGGGACAGGTTTCCGTGGAGTGCCTCCGCAGGGTAGCCGTCCTCCATAAGGCGCCGTGCCACCTCGTCTGCCTCTATCTTTGTAGGGCAGAATACAAGGCCGTGGAAATTCTCGGTGGAGTCCACAATGCGCTTAAGTGCCTCAAGCCGGTCATCAGCCTTAAGAAGAATAGCCTCCTGGTTCACAAGAATCTCTTCCTGCTCCGGCACATCCTCTGCAATTATCTCGGTCTTTCCCAGCTGCTCGTCCACAATCTTCATGATGGGGGCGGGGAGTGTGGCAGAGAAGAGAGCCACCTTCTTATCGGGGTTTGCGGCGTCGATTATCTTCTTCACATCATCGATGAAACCCATATCCAGCATCTCGTCAGCCTCATCAAGAATCAGATACTTGATCTCGGAAAGGTCAAGGCTGCCACGGTCTATATGGTCCTGTACTCTTCCAGGTGTTCCAACTACAATCTCGGTTCCTTTCTCTAAATTGCGGAGCTGAAGTCCGATGGAGGCACCGCCGTAGACTGCTGTGATGCGTGGATAGCGGTTTGTGGTCAGCGACCTTATCTCGTTTGATATCTGCAGGGCCAGCTCCCGTGTGGGGGCCAGTATAAGAGCCTGGGGCTTGTCAGCGGGCTCAGTGAGCTTGTTAACCAATGGCAGGCCGAATGCTGCTGTCTTGCCTGTTCCTGTCCGTGCCTTCACCGCAATGTTTGTATCCTCTGCCAGAAGCCTGGGCAGAATCATCTCCTGAACCGGTGAGGGGTGGAGGAATCCTTTTTTCTCTATTGCCTTCAGAACTGCCTCGGAAAGAGGGTAGTCTGAAAAAAGTGTCTCTGTAGTATGTTCCATCGGCTACAGAATATCAGTAAAAGGAATAAATATCTATCAGTTGATTGTTAAATTTCTGATTAATGTGCTGCTGGTGTTTATAAGCAATTATAAAGTTTTTAAACTTTTTCCTCAAAACATCAATCAAAATGAACTTTTTCGCAGTTATAGAAAGTAAACAGATTTGGAGGAGGAACTGTATGTCGAAGATAAGCGAATTTTTAGGGATCACCATTTTTATGAATTTTGAAAGCCAGGATCAGCCTAATTTCCAAGCCCTGTATAACGGGCGGCATGGGCTTTTTTCCATTTTTAAACTGAACTATTCACAGGGCAATCTTCCGCCGAAAATTGTGGGGCTTGTCATTGACTGGGCGGCACTGCACAGGAAGGAGCTGATGGCCAGCTGGGAGTACATAAGAGAAGCTGGAACGGGTCATAAGATATCGCCACTGGTCTCAGGTTAGTTGAGATGGGAGGAAGTCATGGAAGTATCTGTAGTAAATAAAAAGCTTGCAATCTTTACTGATTTTGATTATAATTACAATGTAATTACAGGAGGAAAGATGCTGGTATCTGTCATTCGTATTGGAAATTCAAAGGGAATCCGTTTCCCCAAAGTTGTTCTGGAACGATTAGGCATAAAAGATAAAGTTGACATGGAGGTCACAGATAAGGGTATTCTTCTTTCTCCTGTGGCTGAAATCCCCCGGCAGGGCTGGGCAGAAGCTTTCTGCAGAATGCATGAGAGCAATGAGGACATCTTGGAAGATGTTTCAACAGGTGGGGAGGATTTCGAATGGGAATGGTGATTCGGCAATATGAGGTTTACTTGATAAACCTGGATCCTGCAAAAGGGCATGAGATACAGAAGACCCGGCCTTGCCTGGTTATCTCTCCGGATGAGATGAACAATAATATCCGAACAGTAATCATTGCGCCTATGACTACTAAGTCCCATGCATATCCAACCCGCATTCCTGTCCGTTTCGATAAGAAGTCAGGCTGGATTGTAGTGGATCAGATACGGACTGTGGACAAGGCAAGGCTTGTGAAGAAGCTTGGAAAAATTTCAAATAAAGAAATTGCAGCTGTTAAGGATATCCTCAGGCAGATGCTGGTGGATTAAATCATCTCTTTAATAAGGGGCAGGACCTGCTTCCGGGACCAGTCGGTGTTCTTCTGGTTGTAGACCTGGATGCCATCCATGACAGTCTTGGGCTCAAGCTGTGCCCCCTTGCTGTTGAGGTAGGCGAGGGTGGTGATGTTCCAGTCGCAGTCTGGCAGCAGCGCCAGCTCCTTGTGCAGTTCCTCGTCCTCGTAGTAGGCCGACATGATCGCCAAGTGAGCCAGCTGGCGGCTCCGGCGGAACACCTGGGCTTCTTCCATAAGGTGGCCGGAAATGCTCTCCAGAGCTCCGTAGATTGCGCAGAAGCCGCACTTGACCCCTTGGACGGCAACTTCCTTGTAGTCCTTCCGCAAAAGCTCTCCTGGAGTGAATACGCTGAGGTCGCTCTTGAGGTGCCACAGCTTGTTGTACAAGGCCTGGGGGTCGCATCCGGCCACCGCCGCCAGCTGTCCTGCCACCTCCCGGTCCAGTGGTGTGGTGGGGTGCCTTGAGGCCAGACACCGTGTGTCTATAAGTATGGCACCCAGCAGCAGCTTGGCCAGGTGAGGCGGCAGGCTGGTACCACGCTCCAGAAGCAGCTTCCCCACCAGGCTGGCGCAGCTTCCGGTTGCCGCAATGGTCTTATGCACCGGCAGAGGGAACTCATCCTTGTGGTGGTCTATTATCTCTGTCACTTTCGTTGCAAGGTCTGCAGACTCAGGGCTCATCACATTATGGTCCACCAGCACAATCTGGTCAGCCTCTGCCGGGTCCATCTCCCCTGAAAAAGCTATGGAGTCCAGCGATATGTCGCATTCTTCAAGGAGCCACTGGGCTTCCCGCCGCAGATGCAGTTCTTCTCTTGGTATAGGAACAAATGGTGTAGCATCGAATGATACACCATATACGATGCAGCAAGCAATGGAGTCCAGGTCTGCAGCCTGGTTGCACATGACAAGGCGCTTCACTTTTTCTCCGGTTCTGTTATTTCCTCATAAACTCTGGAAATACGCAGCAGGGAAATATAAGGAGGGGAGAGGAACAGGCAGAAGGGCTCCGAGTTCTTGTATGCCAGGGTCTTTACCTTGCACACCTCGTAGAAGCTCTTTGGAATGGTAAGCTTTGCAGCCTCGTTCTCCTTGAGTCCCAGCACCTGATACACCAGGTTGCCCTCTTTGTCGGTGCACTCAAAAAAGGCCCGTATCTCGTTCTCAGGCTTCTGGTCTGCCTCTATCTTGGAGACCATATAATACTTGATGACCTCGATGACTCTGTCGTCAAAGCCTTCATTTATAATCTTGAGTTTCTCGGCCAGCTCGGGGAACCCGATGACAATGCGGCCATCCTTCTTGAAGCAGTACTTGGAGGTGCCCCGCAGGAAGTCGTCCCGCATCCGCTCAGGCAAAAACTGGATATCTATCTTCTTTCCCTCGTGCTTTACAGCAAAGGGGAACTCGGGGTGCAGAACCTTGCCGCACTTGGGGCACTTTACCTCCATGAAGCTTCCGGCCATTATCTGGTTGGCAGCCTCAGGGTCCTGTGATAAGTCCACAACCTCGTCATATTCAAAATCCACCGGCGCATAGCAGGTGCAGGGAACTTTTACCTTCATATTTCCTCACTTCTTTATCAGGAAGATAACATCGTTGAACAGTGTGAATATCATAAGCGTTATCAGGAATGCAAAGCCTATAACCTGGTAGCGCACCGCAATCTTGGGCTGGAATTTCTTTCCCCGTATCATCTCTATGAAACAGAAGAATATCTGTCCGCCGTCCAGGGCCGGGATAGGGAGCAGGTTCATGAAGAACAGCGCAATGTTGATAAGAGCAACAAAGTTGAGGAAGGTGGCAAGCCCTTCGCTTATTCCCTCGGCAAAGCCCTGTTTTGTGATCTCTCCCAGCATATAAGTTATCCTGATAGGACCCGATACTGCCTGGTTGAGATTAACTCCTGCAAAGAGCAGCTTAAGGCTCCGCACAGTAAGGCTCAGTGTCTTGAAGGATTCTGTGACTCCCTTATGGACAGCCTGGAACATATTGAGAGGCTGGCTCTTATAGGTGTGCATCTGGAATGACAGGCCTGGATCCACCAGTCCCGCATCGTTGTAATCCAGCACCATGTTAAGCCTCTGTTCCTTTCCGTCCCTCAGGACAGTGAGCACCAGCTTTCCAGGCTTGCTCCACAGCACTTTCACAAAGTCCATGTACTGCACTACTTTGTCGCCGTTGGCGCTAAGTATGGTGTCTCCGCTTTTAAGCCCTGCGATGAAGGCCGAGGAGCCTTCTTTGACATTTCCCACCACAGGGTCGATCCAGGGGTAGATTCCCACCTGTCCTGCACCGGTGGATTTATCCAGCTTAGGAGTGATGGTCAGCTTCAGGGTCTGGCCCTCCCGGTCCACAGTCAGCTCCAGCGGTTCCTGGGCTTTGGTTGCAATAGCTTCCCGCAGGTCCTGGAAATGCTCTATATTCTTTCCGTCTGCGGCAACGATATAGTCTCCAGTCTTAAGGCCGGCCTGGTCTGCGGCAAAGGGACCTGCCTCCGCTGCATATTCAGAAGCCAGAACAATCCGGTTGGGAGGGCATGTTGTTGTGATTCCTCCCATCCATACTATGGAGAAACAGACAATGGCGAACACTAGGTTCATGAAAGGGCCTGCAAAGTAGATTATAGCCTTCTTCCATGCAGGGGCTGCACCCAATGAGTCGGAGTTGTCCTCGTATACAGTGTCGTCGTCGAGGATCTCCTCTCCCTTCATCTTGCAGTAGCCGCCCATAGGCAGCAGGGAGATGCAGTATTCGGTGTCCCCTTTCGTGAATGAGAATATTTTTTTGCCCCAGCCGATGGAGAAAGCCAGAACCTTTACTCCCAGCAGCTTGGCAGCCATGAAATGCCCGGACTCGTGGAAGAACACCACAAGGCTGAGGCCGAAAATTCCAATTATTATGCTAAACATAGGTATATAATAAGATAATAATAAATCGGCGCAGAGAAAATAAGGGAATCGATATTATCCATGATTCCTCCGCGACCAGGGATGTAGTTGCCTGAATCTTTGATATGGGATGAGCGTTTCATGGCCGATTCTATCAGGTCGCCGGCCGGTGCCACTATGCCGATGATACAGCTTATGATTATGGCTTTGAATAATGAGCCGCCGAATATAGGGGCTCCCATATAATAGATCACCACTGCACCCACTATAGAGAATATGAAGCCGCCGATAAAGCCGGCAAGGCTCTTCTTGGGGCTTACAGGAAAAATATTCCTGGTTGATTTTCCGAACAGCATGCCGAACACATAGGCAAAAATATCATTGCAGAACACCATGACCAGGAAACCCACCAGTGTCCATGCCGGATGGGGCAGGGTGGTAAGCTTGGTGGCATAGGCAAAGAAGAAGCCTGGGTAAAATACCAGGATCATCAGGGCCTGTATATTTCTGTTTATATGCTCAAACTGATTCTCCCGGGCAAGAATCTGATGTGCGAAGATTATGAAGATGAGAATTCCCGCAGCTATGGAAAGAGTTCCGCCTGCCGCGATCTGGGCGCATTCCAGATAGTTTACTATTGAAATAATCAGAGGAATGAGCAGCACCATGATATTCTCGTCTATATCCTGATCTGCTGTAAGAATGTGCCACATCTCCTTGGAGCCTACAATCATGAGGGCAGTGCTGATGATGTGGGCCACAATGTGGTGGGCGAATGTAAGCAGGAACAGACTTGCAAACAGGACAGGGATAACAGTGAAGATAAGAAGTACTCTTTTTGTAAGATTGTTCATTTTGTCTCTGTCACCCCTCCGTAGCGCCGGTTCCTGGAGGTAAAGGCATCGATGGCTTCCTTAAGGTCTTCGGCCTGCCAGTCGGGCCAGTACTTTCTGCTGAAGTACAGCTCGCTGTAGGCACTTTCCCAGAGCAGGAAGTTGCTCAATCTAAGCTCTCCTCCGGTTCTTATTATAAGGTCAGGATCCGGGATGTCGGGGTGGTCCATGGCAGCGGAGAGCGTCTCTTCTGTTATCTCGCTCTCTCCCTTTTCCTGGAGCCGTTTCACAGCCCTGACTATCTCGTCCCTGCCTCCGTAGTTGATAACGAGGTTTGCGGTCATGCCAGGAAGATCCTTGGTCAGTTCCTCCATGTCCACAATCTCTTTCTGAACTGCCTTCGGCAGCCTTCCCAGGAAGCCTGTGTGCACAAGCTTTATGCTGTTTTCCCTTAAGAAGGAAAGCTGCTCCCGGAGGTGCTTGATCAGCAGCTGCATAAGGAAATTCACTTCGGTCTCGGACCGTTTCCAGTTCTCGGTGGAGAAGGTGTAGAGGGATAGGTAGTCGACTCCCATTTCGCTGGCTGCCTTTACTATGCGCTTGGCTGCCTGCAGTCCCTCCTGATGACCAAAGGTGCGGGGCTTACCCCGCTCCTTTGCCCAACGGCCGTTGCCGTCCATGATAATTCCAATATGCATCAGATTTCCATTATCTCTTTTTCTTTTGCTTCTGCAATCTTGTTGATCTCGCCGATATACTTGTCGGTCATCTTCTGGACTGCATCTGCACCAGATTTTTCCTGATCCTCGCTGATGTCGCCGGCCTTCTGCTTCTTCTTAAGCTCGTCATTGGCCTCCCGGCGTATGTTCCGGATTGCCACACGGCTGTTCTCTGCGATGGACTTTGCCTGCTTTGCAAGCTCTTTTCTCCGCTGCTCTGTCAGTGGCGGGATATTCAGTCTTATAACCTTGCCGTCATTGTTCGGGTTGAGGGAAAGGTCAGACTGGAGAATTGCCTTCTCGATATCCTTCATGATGCTCTTGTCCCAAGGCTGGATAACAACAAGCCGTGCCTCGGGGATAGAGATTGTTGCCACCTGGTTCAGCGGGGTAGGCTTGCCGAAGTAGCTGACGCTTATCTTGTCGAAAAGGGAAGCAGAAGCACGTCCTGTTCTGATTGCACCCAGCTCTTCGCTCAAGGCTGCAACAGACTTTTTCATCTTATCTTCTGTTTTAGCTTTTACTGTTTCCATAGCGTACTCTTACTTCAGGCATTATCGCCAAGTTTGTAATAAACATATTCAGCAATCTCAAGCTTTCCGCCTGCTGCCTTAGCTGTCTCTGCCAGAACCTGGGAAACCTTCTTCTTGTCATCCTTTACGAATGCCTGGTCCAGGAAGCAGATCTCTGCAAAGTGCTTGTTCAGCTTGCCCTTGAGGATACCAGCTTTCACCTGGTCCGGTTTTGCTGCTACCTTTGGATCCTGATCCATCTGAGCCTGGAAGATCTCGGTCTGTTCCTTGATATAAGCCTCAGAAATCTTGTCCGGTGAAAGTGCAACTGGTGCGAATGCTGCAACGTGGAGAGCGCAGTCGAATGCGAATGCCTTTACAGCCTCGTTGTCGAACAGAGCCTTGCTGTCAGCCTTGAACTTAACGATGACACCGATGTTTCCTACACCGTGAACATACTGTGCAGCATATTCGTTGTCTGCGATCTCAAGAACCTTGAAGCGCGGGAGAGTCATGTTCTCCTTGATCACTCCGATAGCCTCGGTAACCAGTGTGGTAAGGCCAGGTGTAACCTCTTTTGCTCCTGTTGCGATGATCTCGTCTGTCAGCTTGTCGCCGAGAGCGATGAACTTCTCGTTTCTGGACACAAAGTCTGTCTCGCAGTTGAGCTCCAGGATGACAGCCTTGTTTCCCTTGATCTTTGTGAAGATCTTTCCTTCCTTGGTAGCTCTTGCGCTGCGCTTTGCAGCTGCTGCCAGGCCTTTCTCCTTAAGGATCTTCACAGCCTGTTCGATATTGCCTTCTGCCTCGATGAGAGCTTTCTTGCAGTCGCCCATTCCGGCGCCTGTCTTCTCTCTCAGATTCTTAACATCAATAGGTTTAATTTCCATAAATGTACTCCTTATTTGTCCTCGAACTTGTCCTCGTCGATTCCGAACTTGTTCTCTTCCTCTTCCGGCTTGTCCTCTGCCTTCTCTTCTGGAACATAGTTGGAGTAATCTTCGTCGGTGAACTTGCCGCTCTTCTTCTCGCCCATCACTTCTTCCATGGTAGGCTCTTCCTCTTCCTTCTCTGCAGCGCCCTCAGCCACAGGTGCCTCTTCGCCCTCGATGTTCTCGATTACCTGGAGACCGATCTCGTTGTCTGCCTCTACTACTGCGTTTGCAATGATAGATGTGAACAGTGTGATAGCTCTGATTGCATCATCGTTGCCTGGGATAGGGAAGTCGATTCCCTCAGGGTTGCAGTTTGTATCTACGATAGCTACGATAGGAATGTGGCACTTCCGGGCTTCTGCTACTGCGATAGCCTCTTTCTTTGTGTCGATGATGAAGATTACTCCTGGGAGATCCTTCATCTCCTTGATACCTGCCAGGTTCTTGTCCAGCTTTGCCTTCTCCTTCTGAAGAAGAGCAACCTCTTTCTTGGTCAGGCTCTCGAATGTGCCGTCAATCTCCATCTTCTCAATTTTCTTGAGTCTGTTGATTGATTTCTTGATTGTTGCGAAGTTGGTGAGCATACCACCGAGCCAGCGGTTGTTGACGTAATACATATTACATCTTGTGGCTTCTTTCTCGACTGCCATCTGTGCCTGTTTCTTGGTTCCGATGAAAAGGACAGACTTGCCGTCTTTTACTGTTGATCTGATGAACTCATACGCATCCTTGATGGCTGTGATGGTCTTCTGAAGATCGATGATGTGAATTCCGTTGCGCTCTGCGAAGATGAACTTCTTCATCCGAGGGTCCCAACGTTTTGTCTGATGTCCGAAATGTACACCAGATTCCAGCAGATTTTTCATTGTTACTACTGCCATTTTTCCTCCTAAATTGCGGTACTTTTACCGCTCCATCTCTTTTTCTCGTACTGTCTATGACAGCCGGAAGATTAATTTGCAGGATACCCTGCAGCGTGCATTATATTAAATAATTTAGATAATGGCAACCCTATAATATTGCTGAAAGAACCCTCGATCCTCTCAACCAGACCGCCACCCTTGTGCTGGATCCGGTAGGCACCGGCAGCTCCCTGCCATTCACCTGTGGACAGGTAATCTTCTATATCCTTATCTGTAAGGGTCTTGAAGTGGACCTTCGACACATCGCTGTCAGAGTAGAGGCAGCCGGTGGTGCGGTCCAGGAATGCCACCCCTGATATGACAGAGTGCTCTTTGCCGGAGAGGGCCTCCAGGAAAGCTTTGGCCTCGGCTCTGTCGGCCGGTTTGCCTATGGGTTTGCCCTGGAACACCACCAGGGTGTCGGCCGCGATTATCCATTTCTCAGGCCTCTCAGGGTGCTGGGCGTGGCAGGCCAGAGCCTTCTTCTCGGCAAGAGTCTGTATTTCCTTCTCAGGGTTCTCCCAGGGAATATTCTCATCTATATCAGCAGGGAGGGGGACTAATGAGAAACCTTCATTCTCCAGAAGCTCGCGCCTGCCCTTGGACTGGGAGGCCAGGATGACAGTATCCATCAGCCCATCTCCTTAAGCCGCTCTATCTCGTCCCTGAGCACTGCGGCCTCCTCGAACTCCAGGTTCTTGGCATGCTCCAGCATCTCATTCTCCAGGGCCTTGATAAGCTTCTTCCGCTCCTTGGGCTCAACAATGTTGAAGCTGTCCCGCATAACCTGGACATTCACTTCCTCGGCCTTCTTCTTCTCCTCCTGCACCCGCACCAGGATGTCCTGGACGCTCTTCTTTATGGTGGTGGGAGTTATGCCGTGCTCTGTGTTGTATGCCTGCTGGATGGCCCGGCGGCGCTGGGTCTCGGCTATGGCCTCTGCCATGGCGTCGGTGGTCTTGTCTGCGTACATGATGACTTTGCCGTTCACATTCCGGGCAGCCCGTCCTATGGTCTGGATCAATGAGGTGGCAGAGCGGAGGAATCCTATCTTGTCTGCATCCATTATTGCTATAAGGGAGACTTCCGGGATATCAAGGCCTTCCCGCAGCAGGTTGATTCCCACCAGCACGTCGCACTTGCCGGTGCGCAGCTCCTTGATTATCTCGACACGCTCGAAAGTCTCGATCTCGGAGTGCATGTAGCGCACCTTCAGGTCAAGGGAGCTTAAGTAGTCGGTAAGATCCTCTGCCATCTTCTTGGTAAGAGTGGTTATGAGCACCCTGTCCCCGGCCTTGATCCGCTCTTTTATCTCCTTATAGAGGTCTTCTATCTGGTTCTTTGTGGGACGCACCACAATCTCAGGATCCAGAAGACCGGTAGGGCGGATTATCTGCTCCACCACATTCTCTGCCTTCTGATATTCCTCGGGGCCCGGTGTTGCCGATACATAGATGACCTTGTCCTGCAGCGACTCAAACTCGTTGTATTTGAGAGGTCGGTTGTCCATGGCCGACTTGAGCCGGAACCCATGGTCGTACAGGGTCTGCTTCCGGGAGTGGTCTCCCTCGTACATTGCCCGCACCTGGGACAGAGTCACATGGGACTCATCCACAAACAGAAGGAAGTCATTCTTGGGAAAGTAGTCTATGAGGCAGAATGGCCGCTCTCCCTCTTTCCGTCCGGTAAGATGGCGGGAGTAGTTCTCTATGCCGCTGCAGTAGCCCATCTCCTCCATCATCTCTATATCGTATTCGGTTCGGCTCTTTATGCGCTGGGCCTCCAGCACCTTGTTGGCTGCCATAAGCTCAGCGTAGCGTTCCTCCATCTCTTCCCTTATGCTGTCCATGGCGCTCTTGAGCTCATCAGGCGGCACCACAAAGTGCTTGGCTGGGTAGACAGTTATGAACTCATAGTCCCCTGTATCAGCCCTGGTTATGGGGTCGAACTCTGTTATCTTCGAGATTTCGTCCCATTCGAACTCTATCCGGTAGGCCATCTTGGAGTAGGCCGGGAAAATCTCTATGGAGTCCCCATGGATACGGAAGTTTCCCCGTTCCCCCACAGCATCGTTCCGCTCGTACTGCATATCCACCAGCTGCCTTGCCATAAGGGATATGCTGCGCTGCTCACCCACTTTCAGCACAAGACGCATCTCGCTGTAGGTGGTGGGATCCCCCAGCCCGTAGATGCAGGAGACAGTGGAGACAATGATTACATCGGAACGCTCCAGAAGGGCAGAGGTGGCGGCCAGCCGGAGCCGCTCGATCTCGTCGTTTATGCTTGCATCTTTTTCTATATATAAGTCCTTGGATGGCACATAGGCTTCTGGCTGATAGTAGTCGTAATAGGATACAAAGTATTCGACAGCGTTGTCGGGGAAAAAGTCCTTGAACTCCCGGTAAAGTTGGGCTGCCAGGGTCTTGTTGTGGGAGAGGACCAGGGTAGGCTTGCCCACCTTCTCGATGATCTTGGCCATGGTGAATGTCTTGCCAGATCCGGTGACCCCTTTGAGAATCTGTTTCTTGTATCCTTTCTGTATACCCTCGCTCAGCTCTTCGATGGCCTTGGTCTGGTCGCCGGCGGGCTGGTAGGGGGCAACAGCCTTGAATGCACCCATGGTTAGATAATACTACAAAGCAGAGGCTGGAACAAGGCTGTTAAATAATACTTGCATAAAGTGGAAAATAGGCTTATAAAAAAATATATTTTTGGGGGGAACGATGAAAAGAAATATTATCGTAGGCATTGTTGCCTCATTCTTGCTGATATGTCTTATAGCCTGCAGCATTTTTGAAAGCGGTCACAGCGATACTGTGCAAACATATATCTCTACTAAAGTCAAAGGCGAGGAAATACGTATTCCTGTCAGGATAAATACTGTTGCTAACGCCGCCGACAATAATTCTTTTGTCGATTCTACAATCTTTGACAATGACCTTGCTCTGATAAGCCTTGTAATGGCATCTAAGACTGGTTCAGAGAAGAAAATCAGAAAATTTTTCTCTGAGATGGAACTTGACAATATAGTATGCAGTGCTAATTATGATAAAGGCACTGCCGATTCCATCTCCTACTGCATGGGCCATTATAGTGTTGAGGGATATGATTTAATTGCGGTGGCTGTCAGAGGCATTGATTATGATGTTGAATGGGCCAGCAATTTCAAGATAGGCACAAGCGGAGACCACCAGGGATTCACCGAGGCAGCCACCCAGGTTTATGATGGACTCACCTCTTATATAAACTCAAAATACAAGAGCTCATATGACAGCGGAAAGATCCTTCTGCTTATGACCGGGTATTCCCGGGGGGCGGCGGTGACCGATGTGCTTTCATACCTTGTGCTGGCTGACCCGGTCAAGAAGCTGAATATACCCCTGAAGCAGGTGGCAGCCTATACATTCGGCACCCCCAGGGGGCTTTGTGCAGAACATGCAATAGCATTCCCCAATGTATTCAACATCTATAATTCTGCTGATGTTGTTACATATATTGCTCCTGAGATATACGGAATGTACCGGTGCGGAAAGGATATCAATATATACGATCCCCAAAACTCAGATTACACCAGAATGAGTACAAAAGAGGAAAAAAAGAAGAATATAAACGAAACAGTATGGTATGAGTCGAGAGTAGATAAGCTGGCAAAAAATAATAAAAAGGATATTCCTAAGTTCAAACTGGAAACTTTCAACTATAGGAAAGGAGAAACTCCCGGTGAAAGTAAAATACCGTATGGAACGTGTGAAAAATCTGCAATAGAATGGCTTTTGAACCTGATCCTGACAGATGGCGGGATAGCAGATCCTTATAAGGGTTACAGCTTCAAGACCAGGGAAAAGTTTGCAACTACCATCCAGCCTTATTTTTCTTATTTCATCCAGTATTTTTTAGGTTATCCAGAAATTATGGAAGATGTAGGAGATAAGTTTAAGAAAGAACCGATTCTAACTCCAGCGAGGTGGTTCTTGGAAAGCGATGGAATATATAAAGATATGAAAGAAATAATGGATAAATATCATATCGCTTATGATGATTCTGAACTCAAGAGGGCCTGCACTGCACTTTATGAGATGGTTGATTTCAGCAATGGTGACGGATGTCTGTTCAATACAATCTTAGAATTGATTCCTTCGGCTGTAGCAGGCAACAAAGACTTAAGCCGGATGGTTTATCTCCATATGCCCGATATGGCCCTGATCATGCTGTGGGACTACCTTAATTAACTACTGTTCAGAGGGGTTATGAAAAGGAATTTTTTTGTAGGCATTGTTGCTATTTTAGTGTTGATTTGTCTTATATCCTGTGGCAATTCCGGACACAGGGATACTGTAAGAACCAAAATCGATAAAGGAATCAACGGAGATAAAGGAGTAATCCCTGTCACCATAGATAATCTTGAAGAACTGATGGAGGATGATGCTTTTAAAGATGCCACAAGGTTCGACGGGGATTTGGCTGTAGTAAGCCTTGTAATAGCAAACCAGACTTCAACAGAAGAGAATATTAAGGAATTGTATTCTGATCTGGGTTTTGACAACATAGTTTGCAATAATAATTATGACTCCAACTCTGCCGATTCCATCTCCTATTGCATAGGCCATTTCAAGGACGGCACTTATGATATGATCACAGTGGCTGTCAGAGGTCTGAACTATGGCCGGGAATGGGCAAATAACTTCAAGATCGGCGAAACCGGGGATCATCAGGGATTCACTGAGTCTGCCACCAAGGTTTATGATGCCCTCATTTCTTATATCAATTCAAATTATAAAAGTTCGTATGACAGCGGGAAGGTCAAGCTCTGGATGTGCGGTTATTCCCGGGGAGCGGCTGTGACCAATGTGCTGTCGTACATGGTGCTGGCTGATCCTTCCAAGAAACTGAATATACCTCCGAAGTGTGTGTTCTCTTACACATTCAATACACCTAAGGGACTTACTGAGGAGCATGCAAAAGCATTCCCCAATGTATTCAACATAATTAATTCGGCCGACCTTGTCGGTTATATTGCACCGGAGGAATATGGCATGTACCGGTGCGGAAGGGAAATCAATCTGTTTGAGTCCAAGGAATCGGACTATAAAAGAATAAGTACAAAAGAGGAAGAGGGCAAAAATATAAAAGAGACTGTATGGTACAGGTCAAAAGTAGACTCTATGGTCAAAATCCCTAAGTTCAGGATGGAAACCTTTAACTACAAGAGGGGAAAAAGCCCGGGAGAAAGTTCTATAGCTTATGGAACAACCGAGAAGTCTGCGATAGAATGGCTCTTGAATTTGCTACTGACCGATGGCGGCAAGGAATCCACCAGGAATGGTCACAGCTTCAAGACCAGGGCAAAATTTGCTACTACTGTTCAGCCTTATCTTTCTTATGCTATAGAGCTTGTATTGGGTAACAGCGTCCTGATGGAAGAAATTGCAGATAAATTTAAAAATGATGCGATAATGACAGCTGCCAAATGGTTCACCCATGAAGATGGAATATATGATGATGTCAAGGAAATCCTTGTTAGGAATCATATTTCTTATGATGATACAGCGCTCCGAAATTCCTGCACAGGCCTCTTCGAGATGGCAGACTATCAGACAGCTCAGGGCTGTCTGACGAATGTAATCCTAAAGCTGATTCCTATGGCAATGGGAGACAACAAGGACTTGGCCCGGCTTGTTTCCATGCACCAGATGGATGTAGCCTTTAATCTGCTGTTGGATTACGTAGATTAATTTTTTACTTTTTTTCTAAAATACCCAAGCAAAATTAAATTTTTTTGCGTATATAGGGGTATGACAGTATATCAAAAGGTATGGATTTATAAATTTAAGCATGCTCTTCCGGTTGTGGTGATCCTGGCGGATATAATACCGCTGTACTTCTTCCCAAAGGCCATAACCCTGCCCGCACTGGCAGCCCTCACCGCAGCTCTGTTCTGCCTCAACCGCCGTTTTCTCCGCATACACCAGCTGCCGGTGTTTCTGCTCTGGGGTGTGCTGGCCGCAGGTGTCATTGCATTGCGCTGGGTGCCCGACCCCGGGCTGCCGCCCCAGAGCCTTTCCCGGGTCACCGCCCTGGAGGGGGTGCTGACATCCGATGCCCGCCGCACTGCCCGGGGCAGTTATATCTACCAGCTTAGGCTTGAGAAGATGGAGATGCAGAACATAGAGCAGACCATGGGGCGGACTGTGACTGTGTTTGCAGAGGGAGGGAAAGGCTTCTGGGGCGACTCTGTCAGGTTCGAGAAGGTCAAGCTGGGCAAGGATGGGCAAAGCTTTTCTGCCAGGAAGATGGTGCATCTTGGAAGCTGCTGCAGACTGCTTGCCCTTCGCAGAAGCATGGTGCAGTCCTTTACTGCCAAGATCCAGCTGGTCTATGGGCAGAAAAGCTTCCTGGCAGAGGCGCTTCTGACAGGCAGCCGTGACAACTTGGATCCGATGCTCAAGGAGCAGTTCAGGAGGGCAGGGGTATCCCATGTGCTGGCCCTCTCCGGTATGCACTTGGGGATAATAGCTCTCTTTGTTTTCTTCATAGTCCGCCGGTTTGCCGGCCCACGGCTCTCCATCCTGGCAGTGAACGCAGTGAATGTCTTGTACCTGCTTATGGCAGGCATCTCTCCATCGCTTTTTCGTGCGGTGATCATGTTCTTTCTGGTGTCCATGGGCAGGCTTATGGGTGCCAAGGTTGATCTGATGCGGGTGCTGGTCTTCGCATTCTCCCTCTCCCTCATGGTTTTCCCGGAATACTTCTTCTCCATCTCCTTCCAGCTCTCATTCCTGGCTTTAGCCGGGATCATCCTGTTCACCATACCTGTCGCTACCTCCCTCGAGAGAGCCATGCCCGGATTCCTTGTCGCCGGTATTGCCTGCTCGATTGCCGCAGTCATCATGACATCCCCTGTCACTTTCTATAACTTCGGAGTGGTGTATCCGGCCGGAATCATCACTTCCATGGTGATATCTCCGGTGGTGACCCTTTACATGTGCCTTGGTCTTGCCTGTGTGCTGGTGCCATCTCCGCTGCTCATGGCCATAGGATTGCTCCAGCAGAATTTATTTGCACTCTTTTATCTCCTGATTCAAACCATAGTGCATTGGGCCGCCTTTTTACCTGGTATAACTATCCCGGTGCCTTGATTACCAATAATAAAAAAGTTTATTATTAAATGAAAGGAAAACGATGAACTACGATTCCCAGAAAGAGATAATCAATGTACTCACAGATCGGGGACTGCGCCCCACCAAGAAGTTCGGACAGAACTTCATGATATCCCGGGCTGCCAGGGATAAGGTGCTTTCCTATGTGAATATCAAGGAAGGAGATTCCGTCTGGGAGATAGGGGGAGGCCTTGGTTCCATGACCTCCATGGCTTTGGAGAAGGTGGGGCAGAGTGGCCACCTGACTGTGTTCGAGATAGACCGGGGCTACATCGATTTCCTTACGGAGCAGTTCGGTTCTCATCCTGGTTTCAAGATTGTGGCCGGGGATATGGTCAAGACCTGGAAGGGGGTGGCTGATGAGAAGGGCAAACCTGATGTGATTTTCGGAAACCTTCCATATAACAGTGCGTCTGCAATGATCACCCAGCTTATTGAGGGTGATTGCCTTGCACCTCGCATGGTGTTCACTGTCCAGAAGGAGATGGGACTCCGCATAACTGCAAAGCCAGGCTCTGCCGATTATTCATCCTTCTCGGTGTTCTGTCAGCTTGCCTGCGATGTGGTCTATCAGGGGGACCTTAAGAGCGGCTCCTTCTATCCGGTGCCTGATGTGGTGTCAGGTATTGTCACCTTTATTCCGAAGCCAGACTTCCGTGATTGCGCCACTCCCCAGGTGCTCAAGGCAATCCGGGATATGTTCGCTTCCCGCCGGAAGACCCTCTTGAACAATCTTCGTCCCTACGGCATAGAGAAGGTTCAGTCTGCCTGCCAGACCCTTGGCATCGACGCCAGCACCCGTGCCGAAACCCTGCTTCCAGCCCAGCTGGC
>JAEEGK010014642.1_pt1 | contig 17489 bp, 14 predicted proteins | sample 8958771 | NCBI WGS metagenome assembly JAEEGK01 (sample SAMN16246547, study PRJNA631951) | gut metagenome | biome: gut microbiome; feature: rumen; material: SC-attached | host: Bos | place: Iran: Karaj | collected 2018-10
GAATTCTGCTACAGCGCAAACAAAAAGGAAATTGTAGAAAAAGGCTACAATCTTGTTCCAAGCCGCTACATTGAATTTGTAAACCGTGATGAAACTCAAGATTATGATTCTGCCATGAAAGCTCTTCAATCAGAATTGACAGACCTTCTCAAACAGGAAGAAGAAAGCAAAAAAGAACTGCTCGGTGTTTTCAAAAATTTGGGCTACGAGATTAAGCTGTAGGAGGATGATATGTCAGAAAAGAATCCATACGAAATAGATTTTGAAGAATACATCCGCCATACAGATGCAAGCAAAAAAGACAAAACTTTTGCTTGGTCTACCGCCATTGGTTTGCAGCAGGTTGATGGTCTTAAGCCTTCTTCATATTTATATGAAACCGCAAAAAAGAATATAGAAGGCGAGCTTTCTTTTGATGAAGCAAAAAATCTTATTGATTCATATTATGAAAACCGTACATCCCGAACTCAAGATGATGAAAGAACCGAAGAGGCCGATAAAGTTTCCAGCCGTATTGCACAGATTCTTAGTGAGCCATCTTTTAATTTTAGTCCTTCTCATCTGATTGCAATTCACAAAAGACTTTTTGAAGGAATCTTCAAGTTTGCCGGTAAAATCCGCGACTACGATATTACAAAAAAAGAATGGGTATTAAATGGCGATACAGTAATGTACGGAGCTTCTTTTGAACTTAAGGCTGCTCTTGATTACGATTTTGAAATGGAACGTAATTTTAAGTACACTGGTCTTTCTACAGATGAAATCATAAAGCATATTACTTTCTTTGTTTCAAGGCTCTGGCAGATTCATGCGTTTGGAGAAGGAAATACCAGAACTACCGCCGTTTTTACAATCAAGTATCTTCGCTCAATGGGTTACAAAGTTGATAATGATATTTTTGCCCAGAACAGCTGGTATTTTAGAAATGCCCTTGTGCGTGCCAATTACAAAAATCTTAAAGAAGGAATAGAAGAAAATCCTGTCTATCTGGAACGCTTCTTCCGCAATTTGATTTTAGGTGAAAACAACGAACTTAAAAACCGCTACACCCATATTGATTATGATGAATACATCAAAAAGTTCGGAGATAACGATAAAAGTTCGGAGAAAAAGTTCGGAGATAATCAAAAAAGTTCGGAGATAATTCTAGAACTCTTAAAAGAAAATCCAAAACTCTCTGCCAAAAAACTTTCCGAACAAATCGGCATAACAAGCCGCGCAGTAGAAAAGCAGCTTGCTTCACTTGTGGAAAAGGGCTTCATAAAACGCCAAGGCTCCCCAAAAGGCGGACACTGGGAGATTTTGAAATGAGTGCAAATTATAAAAAACTTGGAGGAAATGTGTCACACGGATTCGATTTTCCTAACGGAAAATATTTAAATAATTTATGCTTGGAATTACGTTAGCAATTCCGAATCCTTGATTTAACATACGAGATAAAACTGTAGGAGGAAGAGTATGAATTTTAGTTTTGGATTGATTCAAAAAGGTGAAGGCTTAAATCTCGAATTAAAACGAGAATGGGCTCAAGATAAAAATAAATTCCTAAAAACAGTAAGTGCATTCAGCAATACTTCTGGTGGTTTTATTGTCTTTGGTGTAGATGACAAAACAAAAGAAATTATTCCCATTCCCGAAAATGACCAGTCAAAGCTAATAGATGCAATTGCAAATTCAATTTCTGATAATATAGAACCCCAAATATCTCCAAAGATTACTGTGGAAACGAATAAACATGGAAAATCTGTTGTTGTTGTTCAAATCTTTAGTAGCAATAACTGTCCATATTACATAAAATCATTGGGAAAAGAAAATGGCTCTTTCATTCGTGTTGGCGCAACATCCAGACTTGCAGATGAAAAGAATCTCTATGAACTGGAACTAATTGGAAAAAGAAGTTCCTTTGATTCAATTCCTAGTCGCGAACTCTATTCAAATGATCGATTTTTTAATGAAGTAAAAATTAAAACTCTTTGTGATGAACTAAGTTCAATGATAAAAAAAGTAGATGTATATTCTCCTGATGTAACAATAGATACTCTGGAGTCATTAGGTTTATTGGTTAGAAATGGTTCTGACTTAATGCCAAGTAATGCATTTGGTATTCTCTCGAGTGTTGAATTACCTGCATTTCAACAGAGTGTTGTTAGATGCGCAGCATTCAAAGGAACCGATAAATCCATATTTTTAGATAGACTAGATTGCTCTGGCCCACTATATAAACAAATTGAAGATGCTTTTCAATTTGTAATTAAGAATATTAAAGTTGGTATGGAAATAGACGGAATTCAGGGAAAGAATAAGTACGAATTTCCTCCTGATGCTATTCGAGAAGCAATTGTAAATGCTGTTGTTCATAGAAATTATCTATATCCCGAACATGTTCAAATTGCAATTTACGAAGATCGTATAGATATTATTTCTCCTGGTTCACTTGTACATGATTTAACCCTAGAACAAGCCTTGGATGGTGTTTCAAAATTACGAAATCCAGTTCTTGCAAAGGTATTCCAGAAAATTGGATTTATGGAAGAATGGGGGTCAGGATTAAGACGAATTAGAAATTCTTGTGCTGATGCTAGAGTAAATCCACCAAAATTTATCGATTCAAATATTGAATTTAAAACACAGTTTTTTAGAGGTGAATATTTTGCAGATATATCAAAACGGCTCTCTAAAAGAATGAAAAATATTCCTTCTGTTTTTCCAAAAACGGCAGAACAAACTTTTGATTATATAAAAGAGCATCCTTCAGCAACAAACCAGGAAATTGCAACAGCTCTAAATATTTCGGATAGAAGTGTCAGAACTCATTGTTCTATATTAAAAAATACCGGATACATAAATCGAACTGGCAGTGATAAAAAAGGTGAATGGATAATTCTAAAGGATAAAGATGAATAATTTCCTAGGAAGTTTTCTAGGAAGTAAATTTGCTTCCTAGAAAAACAACATGTAGGAACTTACGAATAGCTTGGAAGATGAGGAAGAAAAGTAGATGAGTGCAAATTATAAAAAGATTGGAGAAATTGTAGAACTCATTGATGAACGAAATAAATCTCTTGAAAGTTCCGAAGTTCTTGGAATCAGTATTGATAAAGAATTTATGCCATCAGTTGCAAATACAATTGGAACTGATTTAAGCAATTATAAACTTCTCAGAATGAATACTTTTGCCTGTAATCCAATGCATGTTGGTCGTGATGAACGTTTGCCCGTTTCTTTGTATAAGAAAGATATTCCAGCAATTGTTTCTCCTGCATATTTTATGTTCAGGGTAAAAGATGAAAATAAAGTTATGCCTGATTTCTTAATGTTAATTTTTAAACGAGATGATTTTGATAGAAACTGCTGGTTTAGAACTGATGGAAGCGTCCGCGGTGGAATTACCTGGAATGATATTTGCGAAATAGAACTTCCAGTTCCCGACCTAAAAGAACAAGAAAAAATCGTAAACACCTACAACGCCATCACAAAACGCATCCAGCTTAAGCAGAAGATAAATGAAAATCTGGAAAAGACGGCACAGTGTTTGTTTGATGAAATGTTTCCGGATATTATTGATAATGGGAAAAATTGTTTTGGAGATATAATTGAGTTCTCTAATGGAAAAAGTAGACCTGATGAACTAGGTTCCATTCCTATTTATGGCGGAAATGGAATTATGTCTTATACAAATAAAACAAATGCTGAAAATTGTATCGCAATTGGTCGTGTTGGTGCGTATTGCGGAAGCACATATCTTTGTAAAGCACAATGCTGGATTAGTGATAATGCAATAAAAGCAAAATATAAATTTTCTGATAAACAATTCTTTGCCTATTATCTTCTAAAGAAATCAAATCTTTTTGAAAGACATATTGGGACCGGACAACAACTTCTTACACAAGGAATTTTAAGCAATATTATTTTAACAATTCCTAATGAAGAAAAGATAAGCAAGTTTAATAAGTTATGTGAACCTATAAAAAAGAATATAGACTTGGCACAAAAAGAAATTACTATATTACAAAAATTAAAGCAGTTAATAATTTCTCGTATAAGCGGGATATGTATATAAATAAATATAGGAGAAATATAATGAAATATTACATTGATAATTTTCGAGGGCTACAAAATCAAATAATTGACTTAAAAAATGTTAATTTCCTAGTTGGAGAGAATAGTTCGGGAAAATCTTCTTTAATAAAAGCGATTGCTTTATTATCGAGTTTTTCTTTTTGGATGAATGGTGAACTAGCTACAGAAGATTTCGAATTAGGTGTTTTTGATGATATATTATCTGTACACCATACAAGAGATTATTTTTCGTTAGGATGTATATATGAACAAGATGATGCGTTTAATATTTTTTCTTTCGAAAATGATGAAGGAATTCCTAGGGCGAATAGACAAATATTATATTTTAAAAATAATTTATTGATTATTTATTTTAATCCTAAAAGTATCAATTACAAGTTTATAAATAAAATTGATTTTTCTTATTCTCAAGTAAATGAAATATTGCAACTGATTGATTCAAAAGATTTTAAGAAAATAAAAGTGTCTCAAATAAAAAAACCTATGATTGGAAATGTACCTTTATATTTTTACTCTAGTTATTTATTTTCAGAAGATAAAAATGTAAACAAACATTTTACGAAAAAGAATATTTTTGATAGTCCAAATATTGCACCATCTATGTATATTGCTCCAATTAGAGCAAAACCACAATCTATATATGCAGGTACAAAAGTATCTTTTTCTTCTGAAGGTGCAAATACACCGTTTGTAATAAAAAATGCAATAAAAAAGAAAAGTAATAAAATTGAAATTTTAAGAGAATTTGGACGTAATAGTGGATTATTTGATGATGTAGAGACTCCGCGGTTTGGTACACAAGATGTTTCTCCATTTGAATTAGTAATTCGAAAAGGCGAAAGTCGTTATCGTATCTCTTCTGTTGGTTATGGAGTTTCTCAAATTTTACCAATTATAGTAGATATTTTATTCTCTGATATTCCAATAATGTTAATTCAACAACCTGAAGTTCACTTACATCCAAAAGCACAAGCTGCATTTGGGCAATTCTTATATAAGATGTCAAAACTTAAGAAATCGTTAACTTATATAATTGAAACTCATAGCGATTATATAATTGATAGATTCAGATATTGTGAGAAAAATGATAAAGAAAAGATTTCTGCCCAAGTTTATTTTTCTCAGAATGATTCCAAACACAATATATTACAAGTTATTCCTATAAAAGAGGATGGAAAATATGATGAAAATGATATATCTGATTATCGTTCTTTCTTCATGGATGAAGCAATAAAATTGATGGAAATATAAAATGTGCATGATTATTGATACAAATACAATTTCCTGTGTTTTCTCTTCTGATAATAATAAACATAATGACTTTAAGCCAGTTCTTAAGTGGTTTTTATATGATAAAGCAAAAATTATTCTTGGTGGAAAGCTTCTAACTAAAGAACTTAGTGAAAAACATTTGCAACGTTTTTTACCACTTATGAAAGAATTTGCACTATTAAATAAAATTCACTATATAAGTAATGAACAAGTTGATTTAAAAGAAGAAGAGATAAAATCAAAAGAAAAAAATAAAGACTTTGATGATCCACATATAATAGCATTAGCAATTCTTTCTAAGGCAAAAATTATCTGTTCTGATGATTCACGTTCATTTAAATTTATAAAAAAAATGAAAGAATATGACAATAATTGCATTATACCTAAAATTTATACATCGATAGATCATTCTCCTCATACAGAATTACTTTGTGAGGAAAATATATGTTCTAATGGTGAACATAAAGTTTTGAGCAAATCTATAGCAGACAAATTATGGGGAAAGATAGAAGAAACAGATAAAACTTAAGTTATGTCTGTTTCTCCTAAGGGGGGGGTGTGGAAAGGGTAGTGGAAAACGCCGTGGGTGGTTGAAGCGAGGGAGAAACTTCTCCCTCCTATAAAACGAGGAAATTATGGAAGAAAAAAAAACTGGCGAAATTGTAATCTATCAGACAGAAAACGGGCAGACAAAAATTGATGTACGTTTTGAAGATGAAACTGTCTGGCTTTCTCAGCAGCAAATGGCAGAATTGTATCAAACTTCTCGTACAAATATTGTTGAGCATATAAAACATATTTATGAAGAAGAAGAATTGGATTCTGATTCAACCTGTCGGAAATTCCGACAGGTTCAAAATGAAGGCAATCGAAATGTAAGCCGAGAAATTCCTTTTTATAACCTTGATATGATAATTTCCCTTGGTTACCGTATAAAGTCAAAGATTGCGACACACTTCCGCCAGTGGGCAACAAAAAGATTGAATGAATATATTCGCAAAGGCTTTACAATGGACGATGAACGACTGAAAGAAGCTGGCGGTGGTGACTATTGGAAAGAGCTTTTGGCTCGAATCCGTGATATTCGTTCTTCTGAAAAAGTTATGTATCGGCAGGTTCTGGATTTATATGCGACAAGCGCGGACTATAATCCTAAATCGGCTGAATCTGTTGCATTTTTCAAAATGGTTCAAAACAAGCTCCATTATGCTGTAAGCAAACAGACGGCTGCTGAAATCATTTATGATCGTGCAGACAGCGAAAAGGATTTTATGGGGCTTACTTCATTCAAGGGTGCCGATGTTAATCTTGATGATGTGCGTATTGCAAAAAACTATCTTTCAGAAAAAGAACTTAAAAAGTTGAATGCACTTGTTTCTGCATTTTTTGATGTTGCTGAATATCAGGCAGAAAAACATAACGTAATGCACATGAGTGATTATGTTGAGCAGCTTGACCGTACAATTCATTCTGTTGGCGAAGATGTTTTGGAAGGAGCAGGTAAAATCAGCCATAAAAAAGCAATGGAAAAAGCAGAAGGAGAATACAGAAAATATCAGATAAAAACACTTTCTTCTGTAGAAAAGGCTTACATTGAAACGCTTAAAGAATTGAATAAGATTGAAAATAAGGGTAAGAAGAAATAAGGAGATGGTAATATGCAATTCACCGAACACAGTCTTGAACTTTCGATAATGGAACTCTTTGAAAACGAAGGATATACTCACCAAACCGGGCAGGATATTCACCGTGAAAAGACTGATGTTCTGCTGCCCCAATTGCTTAGTGCTTTTCTTCTTCATCGTTATGCTGCGGATGGAATTACTGAATCTGAAATTGCAACTATTATTACCCAGCTCAAAAACATAAGCGGTTCTGATTACGATGCAAACAAACGGATGCTGGATTTAATCTGCAACGGCTTTACCTTCCGCCGAGAGGACAAAAATCAGAAAGACCTTTTTATTCAGCTTATTGATTTTGAAGAGCCTGAACGAAACTTTTTTGAAATTGTAAATCAGGTTGAGATTCAGGGCCGCGAGCAGCTTCGTATTCCAGACGGGATTGTTTATGTAAACGGACTTCCTCTTGTTGTGCTTGAGTTTAAGTCGGCAATCAAAGAAAACACCACAATTGAAGATGCTTATAAACAGCTTACAATTCGCTACCGCCGCGATATTCCGGAGCTTTTTAAATACAATGCTTTTGTTGTAATCAGCGATGGAGTGAATAATAAAATTGGTTCGCTCTTTAGCCCTTATGAATATTTTTATGCCTGGCGCAAGGTTGAAAGTACAGACAAGGAAGTTGATGGAATCTCTTCTCTTATCACAATGGTAAAAGGACTCTTCCGTAAAGACAGGCTTGTAAAAGTTATAAAAGATTTTGTTTACTTTCCTGATTCCAGCGATAAGGAAACAAAAATTGTCTGCCGATATCCTCAATTCTTTGCGGCTGAATCTTTGTATAAAAGTATTGGTTCTGCAATCCGTCCAAATGGAAATGGTAAGGGCGGTATTTACTTTGGTGCTACTGGCTGCGGTAAAAGCTATACAATGGTTTTCTTGAGCAGGCTTTTGATGAAGTCCCGCAAGTTAAACAGCCCGACAATTGTTGTAATTACTGACCGAACAGACCTTGATGCCCAACTCAGTAAAATCTTTGTTGAAAGTAAAAACTATATTGGCGATGAAAATGTTGAATGTATTGAAAGCCGTGCCCTGTTGAAAGAAAAACTTGAAGACAGAAAAAGCGGCGGTGTATTTCTTACTACAATTCAAAAATTCTGTGAGGATATAAAGTTGCTTTCTGAACGTTCAAATATTATTTGTATAAGTGATGAAGCTCACCGTAGTCAGAATAATCTTGAAGATAAAACTGTAATTACAGATAACGGCGTTGAACATAAATACGGCTTTGCAAAGTATCTGCATGATTCACTTCCTAATGCAACTTATGTCGGCTTTACAGGAACTCCTATTGATGAAATGGCTCAGGTCTTTGGTGATGTTGTTGAATCCTACACAATGAAAGAATCTGTTGCCGACGGAATTACTGTAAATCTTGTTTATGAAGGTCGTGCCGCTAAGGTAATTCTGGACCAGAAGAAAGTTCGTGAGATTGAAGAATATTATGCTCAATGTGAGGATGAAGGTGCTAACGAAGCGCAGATTGCTGCAAGCAAAAAGGCAGTTGCAAACCTTGATGCAATTATTGGTGATGATGATGTAGTTGCAGAAGTAGCACAGGATTTTATTAATCACTACGAGACTCGTGTTCGAGAAGGAGCAACCGTTGAAGGCAAAGCAATGTTTGTCTGCTCAAACCGTGAGATTGCTTATAAGCTCTGGCAGAAGATTGTAGAACTCCGTCCTGAGTGGAATGAAAAGAAAGACTGTGGCGACAAAGATTATAAACCAATCGAAAAAATCAAAATGGTAATGACCGAGAATAAGGCTAAAGATACAAAAGGTCTTTTTGAACTTCTCGGAAATCATGAGTACAGAAGAGAACTGGACCGCCAGTTTAAAAAAGTAGAATCAAACTTTAAGATTGCGATTGTAGTTGATATGTGGATTACAGGCTTTGATGTTCCGTCTCTTGATATAATCTATATTTATAAGCCACTGCAGAAACATACTTTGATTCAGACAATCAGCCGTGTAAACAGAACTTACAAGGGAAAAGAGAAAGGATTAATAGTTGACTACATCGGTATTAAGCGCGCAATGAATGAAGCCTTGAAGAAATATACCGGTGACGAAAACGAAGAGTTTGAAGATACAGACAAAGCTGTAGTTATTGTAAAAGACCAGATAAGTATTCTGGATGCAATGTTCAATGAGTTTGATTCTTCTGAGTATTACAATGGAAGCCCGCTTAAGCAGCTTGAATGCTTGAATAAGGCTGTTGAGTTTGTTCAGGCAAGCGAAGAATTGGAAAAGCGATTTATGGATGCAGTACGCAGAATGAAGAAAGCATTTAACCTTTGTTCTTCCAGCGAGTCTATTACAAAGAGTGATAAAGATAAAATCAATTGTTACATTGCGATTCGTTCAATTTTGTTCAAACTTACAAAAGGTGATGCGCCTGACATTACAACAATGAATCATCATGTTGCACAATTGATAAACGAAGCAATTAAAGCCGATGGAGTAGAAGAACTATTCCAGGTTGGAAAGAATGTAAACTTTGATATTTTTACTCCAGAATATCTTGAAAAGATAAATGCTATTCAACTTCCAAATACAAAAATCAAAATCTTGCAGCAGCTACTCCAGCAGGTAATTGCAGATTATAAGAGAACAAACAAAATCAAGGCAATGGAATTTAGTGAGCGAATGAAGAAGCTTGTTGAAGAATACAACAACCGTCACCTTGATGATTTTACTGTACAGGTTCTTGATGAAGTTACAAAACAGTTGAACGAATTGCTTAATGATATTCAGAAAGACAAAGAGCACTTTAAGGAACTAGGAATCAGCTTTGAAGAAAAAGCCTTCTACGACATTCTTGTAAGCTGTGCACAAAAATTCCATTTTGAAAATCAATATCCAGACGACAAAATGAAAGACCTTGCAAAGAAAGTAAAAGCTCTTGTTGACGATAAGACAAAATATACAGACTGGGACCAGCGAATTGATGTAAAAGCAGAAATGGAAGCCGACTTAATGATTCTTCTGGATGAAAACGGATATCCACCAGTTCCCAGAAATGAAGTGTATAACGAAGTATTTGAACAGGCTGAAAATTTTAAAAAGTATGCGGAGTAAAATGAGGTAAATAAAAATGACTAAAGAAAAGCAAAATAAACTTGATAAATTATTAGGCGAATTTTTAGAAATATTTCCTGTTGAATCATTAAAAACAATGGATTTGTCTCAATATACAGATGTTATTGAAAAAGATAAATTAAACAATTCTTTCACCTATTGGGTTGAAACAAAACTTAAAGAACTTGGATCTATAAAAGGAGGCAATTCAGCTAAATTTGGGATATATAGATTTAATAAAGAACCAACTGATGATGGAATGGATTGTGATAATACCTATGCTTGGAATAAGAAATTTGGCACAAAAGATAAAGCCTGGGAAATTATTAGAAACGATGTTTATAAAATTGCAAAACTTGCATCTGAAGAAAAATTTTCAGAAATAGATGAGATAACGGATTTATGGCCAGGTTATAAATGGAAAATTGCATTTTTATATTCAAATAAAAAAATAATAAATACTTTTACATATGATGCATTATTATTTCTATCAAAACAATATGGTCAAGTTTTTTCCAAAAAAACTAAGTATTCAGAATTGTATGAATTCCTTATAAAACAAAAACCGGAAAATGAACATTTTTGGTCTTTTGGAGAAAAGCTTTGGGACTCTTGGAATAAATCAGATGAAATATATTCAACCGTTCTTCATGAATTAAAAGAATTTTATGATAATGATACTACTTTCAATTATGTTGAAAATGAAATTGACTGTATAAATGATTCAAGGAATCATTTTATTTGGATTAAAACAAATGATAATGTTATAGGTAATGATTTATGTCATTATGAATTCATTTTTTATGATCGACAATTATATACAGAAATACATTTTGAAGATAAAAATGTAGAGAACTTTGCAAACATTTGTTATTCATTAGGATTAATACATCACCCTAGACATAGAAATCGTTTTTGTATTAAGAATAATGAAATTGAAATAGATTCAATTGATGATTATATAGAAAAAGCTGATTCAGAATTACGCAAATTGGATTCAATTGTCGGTAAAGAAATTAGAGAGGAGATTCGAAAGATGTCAGAAAAATCAAAATCAGTTGTAGAATGTAAAAATCTATTATTAAGTAATTATAATATTATTCTTCATGGTGCTCCTGGAACTGGAAAAACTTATCTTGCTAAAGAAATAGCAAAAGAAATGGGATGTACTGAAAATGAAATTGGTTTTGTCCAGTTTCATCCTTCTTATGATTATACGGACTTTGTTGAAGGAATAAGACCAAATAATACAGGCTCGTTTGATCGTATTAATGGTATTTTTAAGGATTTTTGTGCTGATGCTATAGAAAATATAAATGAATATGAAAATTTCAAAAAGAATTCAGATAAAAAAGAAGTTGATGTTCAGGAACTTTTTTCCCAATATTGTATATATATTGAAAAACAAATAAAGGAATCTGAGAATAAATTATTCCCATTTTCAAATACAATGAATATTCGAAAGATTATAAGAAATAAACAAGGAATTCCAGTTTCAATTGAACTTGCAACATCATTGGAAACTTCATCAAAACAAAATCTTTCTTCAAATATTTTCTATAGAGATTATATAGATTTCAAAAATAAAAAAATAAAATCATATCAAGATGTAAAGCCAACTTATGAAAGTAAATTGAAGTTTCATGGTAATGCAGATTATTATTTTACACTTTATCAATTAGTTAAAGAGTTTGAAGATTCAAATCATTTTGATAAGTCTAATCCGTTTTTTGATGATGCAGAAGAGATAAAACCAAAAAACTTTGTGTTCATTATCGACGAAATAAACCGTGGAGAACTTTCTAAGATTTTTGGAGAATTATTTTTCTCTATTGATCCAGGTTATCGAGGAATTGATGACAATGGTAAACCTAAAGGACTGGTAAAAACTCAATATCAGAACCTAGTTGATGAAGATGATATTTTTGCTGAAGGTTTCTATATTCCAGAAAACGTATACATCATCGGCACAATGAACGATATTGACCGCAGTGTAGAAAGCATGGACTTTGCAATGCGCCGTCGTTTCATTTTTGAAGAAGTTACAGCAGAAGAAAGTGCAGAAAATATGAATCTTTCTTCTGAAGCAAAAGAAAGAATGAAACGTATCAATGATGTTATAGAAAAAACAGAAGGTTTGAATGATGCATACAAGATTGGAGGTGCATACTTCCTCAACACAGATGATTTTGACAAGCTCTGGAGAATCAAACTTTCTTCTTTGATAAAAGAATATCTTCGCGGAATTGATGATGATGGTTCAAAATACAAAAAGATCGAGGATGCTTATTTTAATCGTCAGGTTAAAGACTATTCTGATAACGATGAATAAAAATTGTACGGATGATTTATGAGTCATATTACAGTAATTGATAATACTCCTAATCAGAAAAAATCTCTTCCCGAATACTCTCATGACTGTGAAAATCTCAGAAAGATTGCAAACAAAACTCTGGGAGATTTACAGTCTGAATCTGGAATTCTTATATATCCTCCAAGAATAGAGGATACAGACGATCAGATTAAAGATTCAGTTATTTTTACATTAAAAGAAAACGACAATTCTTTTTCCTTAGATACTGGAAATATTATGGGATTTATCGGGCACAATGATACAGAGTTAAACATTTGTTCTCGCTTTACTCATAAAATTGATGGAAAAATCTCAGAAAAGAATGATTTCTTTCTTCATTATATGTTAGAAAAGGTTTGTCATATAAATTTGACGAGTTTAAAAAGCACAAGAACTCCCGACAAAATTTTTGATCTGCTTCCGTTCTTATTTCCACAGTATCTAATAAACGCATTGCGACAAGGTGTTTACAAAGAGTATCAAAAACATGAGTACAATAATTCAAATGTCAGAGGAATAATCGATATAAATCGCCATATCAGATTCAACATACCCGTAAATGGTAAAATTGCATATAATACCCGTGAATATAGTTTTGATAATCCAATTACAGAATTGGTTAGACATACCATTGAATATATGCGAACAAGTAATACCTTCAAATATATTCTGGCAAGCAGCGAAGAAGTTAAAACTGCTGTAGTAACTATTGTAAATGCAACTCCACTTTATAACCGGATGGAAAGATATAAAATTCTCTCTAAAACAAGCAGATCAATTAAATCTCCATACTTTTACAGGTACAGAGACCTTCAAAAAATTTGCCGGATGATATTACTTCATGAAAAGATTAAATACGACACCTCTAAGAACCAGATTTATGGATTGCTATTTGATGGAGCCTGGCTCTGGGAAGAATATCTTGCAACGATATTAAAGAAAAAAGGTTATGAACACCCGGAAAACAAAAAGAAGAATGGAGTTATTCATCCTTTTACAACAAAAACTGCAGGTAAATTTTATCCAGATTTCTATAAACCAAAAGCCGGTCATAGTTTAAAGGACGAATTAGCAGATGTAATCCTTGATGCAAAATACAAAAACTTTGATGAATACAATCCACCTGCCGATGATATTGCCCAAATGATTTCTTATATTCATGTTATGGATGCAAGAAAAGGTAAATTTGTATACCCTTCAAAAAATGAAAATGAATCTGGTTCAAAATGGACTGTGAAAACTTTTGCAAATGAGCATGCTACAATAAAAACTAAGCCTTTTTTTATCCCTCAAAGGACAGAGGATTATTCTGAGTTTAAAGAACAGATAAAAGATTCAGAAGAAAAATTCTATAAAAACTACGAATAGAAGCTCATAAACAATTAACGAAAAAAAACTAGGATAATCCTCCTCCACAAACAAACATTGTAATATCACATTTTAAACTACAAGTTTACAGATCTCCACACAAACCCGTGCTACCCTTTTATATATGCGACCTACAAAAAGTAAAGAACGTCTTGCTTATTACAAACATTTACTCGCTATCGACAAAAGAAGGATAGAATTATCATATCGTGAAAATGATGAAGAAAACTATATCGAAATTCCCAAAATGCTTATTGGATATAAAATCAAGCTTGTTCCTGTAGATTCATTAAAAAATCGAGATGATGGACTCACCGAAGCAGTTGAAGCTGCTTCTTCCTGGTTCAAATTTTCTGAAAAACCATTCAGATTGTGTAATTTGAAAAATTATCGATGCGAGTTTAGAAATAATCTTCATTATTTGGATTGCTTCGAAAAAGACGAGTTTGAGAAAGTTTATTTTCAAAATAGAGTTTTTAAGAAAGGGCATCTAAAACTTCTGGACATTGGCGAAAAAGATTACCAAAAATTGAGTGACGCAGCAAAGAAATATTTTATTCAGGGATTTGATAAATACGATAAAAGAGGAAATCCTGTTTATATCTATCATCCTGCTATTCCAAGAACTTACATTCGGGAATTTGAAGAAAAACTCTTTTGGAATCGTCTTTATATTCCAGATAGTGAAGCATTATCAGAAAAGAAAAAGCTTGATAACTGGCTCAACTACAAACGTAAATGTGAACTCTGGCACTATGAAGGTTGGAAAACAAGCCGATATTGCAAATGGGAACGTAATATCACGCATAAACAAATTCGTGCTCAAACAAAAATATACTTAGTAAAAGCTATAAAAGATTATTTAAATACAGAATAATTAAGCTTATCTTTTTCACTCAAATTAAACTAACAGTTTAATGACAAATAAAAATATATTTGCTAAATTATAAATACAAAACAAAGATTAAAGTCGCTGGCCCTAAGAAGCCGAGCGCCGTGTCTCATTTTTTTGCAAACTTGAGACAAAAACCCGTAACACGTCGTTGGCGTGAAAAATATCTTTTATAAAAGATAATGGAGTTTTTGTTAAGGGAGTAAAATTATGATGAAGACCGTAACCATTCAAAGGCCAGTTGTTGATCTGAAGGCAACTGGAGTACAAATCAAATCACTCAGAACTAAATGTGGCTACACTGTTCACGATATTCAGGCTGTTTTCGGCTTTGAATATCCACAAGCTGTGTATGCATGGGAAAGCGGAAAATCGATTCCTACAATCGACAACTTGCTTGTGCTTGCTCACTTGTTTGATGTTTCAATCGAAGAAATTGTAATTCAGCGCATGATTGAAATTGAAGTTTCATGCGTTTCAAACAAGATTGAAAAGCTTTGCCGCAAGAATTGTAACGATTGTAAACTGCAGCTGAGTGCCTGACTTTTATAATTACACGATAAGATAAATAGGATAAATAAAATGAACCGTGCAAAACTTCACGAATCAATAATCTATAATTCTCAAATGACTTTTGCCCGTAGCGGAGGTAACGGCGGTCAAAATGTGAATAAGGTAAACACAAAAGTTCATCTTGTCATTCCTGTTACTTCACTTGGCGGCCTTACAGATGCAGAACTTGTTCGACTTCGCTTAAAGCTGGCCGCCAACATCAATAAAGAAGACTGTCTTTTCCTTGATGTTGATGATGAGCGTTACCAGGAACGTAATCGTGAAATTGCACTTTCCCGACTTGAAAGCAAGATTGTACAGGCTCTTGTAATTCCTAAAAAGAGAATAAAAACAAAACCGACTCGTACCAGTAAAGAACGTAAATTAAAACTTAAGAAAATCCGTAGCGAGATAAAAAAGAACCGGGGAAGGATCTGGTAGATTTCTAATTACTCTTCCACAAACTCAAGATAATCATCTTTTGCAAATCCGAACTCTCGCTCCCCAAACAGTACAAGCGTAAGTTCTTCAAACTCATTCTGGTGTATCTTCATGGCTTCAACCGCTACTTCAATAGCCTCGCGTTGCGGATATCCATAAACTCCGGCAGAAATCAAAGGGAAAGCTACTGTTTTAAGCCCTCTGTCTCTAGCCAGCTTCAGCGAGCTTTCATAGCACAAGGTCAACAGTTCCCTTGCCTCATCAGGACTATGCTGATAATAAACAGGCCCCACAGTATGAATTACAAACCGCGCCGGCAATTTGTAGCCTTTTGTGATTTTGGCTTCGCCTGTCCGACATCCGTGGAGTGTACGGCATTCCTCCAGAAGCTCCGGCCCGGCCCCTCTGTGAATAGCACCATCCACACCACCACCACCGAGCAGCGATGAATTTGCTGCATTCACAATTGCATCGCAGGATAACTTTGTAATATCACCCCTGATGATTCTGATTTTTACCATATTGGAGCTGATCGGACTTGAACCGACTACCTCTACAATGCCATTGTAGCGCTCTAGCCAGATGAGCTACAGCCCCGTTAATTTAATTATATCATAAATCTTTTCTCTTTTACCATAATCCTACTATGTTCCTTCTTTGCTGTCTTTTTTTCTTTATTTTACCTTTCATTCGATTTTCTAGCAAAATCCAACTTGTAGTAGTATAATGATAAAATGGATTCCAAAAGCAGTCTTTCCGAACGCGATATCATCACAAAATACATTCTCCCTGCAATTGAGCAATCTGGCTGGAATAAGCAGACTCAGCTTCGCGAAGAAGTTACTTTTACGGCAGGGCGTATTTTTGTAAAAGGAAAGAAGACAAAACGTGGCGAAAAAAAACGTGCTGACATAATCATATATTACAAACCAAATATTCCAGTAGCTGTTGTAGAGGCAAAAGACAACACTCACACACTTGGAGCCGGAATGCAACAGGCTCTGGAATATGCAAATACACTTGATATTCCGGTTGCAATTTCAAGTAATGGTGATGGCTTTGTAATTCAATATCGCAAAAACTGCGGGCCACTGGGTACTGACGGCAAATCCATCGTTTCTGAAAATGCAGACCTCGAACATTTTCCAACACCTGATGAACTTTGGAACTGTTACAAACGCTATAACGGGCTTGCTTCAAAAGAGGAAGAAGACACTTCTCTTTGTTCATACTATTTTGATTCAACTGGCCGCGCACCTCGTTACTACCAGCGGATTGCAATCAACCGCACTGTAGAAGCAATTGCCCGCGGTCAAAACAGAATCCTTCTTGTAATGGCAACAGGAACAGGTAAAACTTATACTGCCTTCCAGATTATCTATCGTCTTTGGAAAGCCGGCTGTAAAAAGAGAATCCTTTATTTAGCCGACCGCAACAATCTTATCACGCAGACAAAGAAAGGCGACTTTAAGCACTTCAAAGATAAATGCCATATCATCAAGCATAAACACATCGACAAGTCTTATGAAATATATCTTGCTCTTTATCAGGGGCTTACAAATTATGATGAAGAAACTGATGCTTACAAACAGTTCAGTCCTGATTTCTTTGATTTGATTATTGTTGATGAGTGTCACCGCGGTTCAGTTGATGAAGACAAGGCCTGGCACAAGATTCTTTCTTATTTTTCGAGTGCAACCCAAATCGGTATGACTGCTACTCCAAAAGAAACAAAGGCACTTTCAAACATCGAATATTT
>JAEEGK010014643.1_pt1 | contig 17489 bp, 19 predicted proteins | sample 8958771 | NCBI WGS metagenome assembly JAEEGK01 (sample SAMN16246547, study PRJNA631951) | gut metagenome | biome: gut microbiome; feature: rumen; material: SC-attached | host: Bos | place: Iran: Karaj | collected 2018-10
AATCAAGTAGAGCGGTAAGCCTGTAGTTTTTTGTATCGTTTTTTTATTAGCTTATGGTAAAATAACGATAGATGGCACAAGGAGAGAAAACAAGCGCAGAGGTTGCGCCCGCCGATGCGGACAATAATACGCCGTGGGACGAGCTTGATAAAGCCGATGAAACGCCAACAGATAGCCCGGAGGATACTCCAGAGGGCGACGATTCGCAAGTCGAAACGAACGATAAGGGCGATTGGTCAGATCTTGATGTTCCAACCGAGAAAGATGAACTTGGCGACAAGGGGCCGCCGTACGAATTAATTGAACCACTTCCTATGGAAGAATTGCCACCTGGCGAGAGTCCAATACCAGACGAGCTGACTAGTCAAGAGATTGGGCAGGTAGTTGGCAATAGAGAATCTGCAATCAAACCAGACCTAAAACGCCTGCATAATACCGTTAAGGCTTATGAGGCTAGTGTTTTTGACGGCAAAGCACTCTCTGCGACAGATAGGGCGCTTATCGCTAGGTTTGGCGGTGAGAAATTTATCAAAGAACAATTAGAGCTTACTCTTGCTCAGCGATACAATGAAGGGCAGGTGATAAGCGCCTACTATTCAAATCGTGGCCGCATTAGTCAGCGCGAAATGTGGGCTTTGAACTATTGGGCGAAACAAGCAGGCAAAAGTGTGGCTAATTATGCCAAAGAGCGGATGGAATACTACAATAACGAGAAAGTTCGTGCTATTGATATCGCTGCTACGCAACTTCGTGCCGATGGTAGGTTTGACCCAGATTACCTTACGCTAGATGAAGCCGACTTAGTGATGGATTATGATCAAGATGGCCTAGAATATGATGCGTGCGGGCGCATATACAGGGAGCGTCGCGCGCATACGCTTGCTTACTTAGCCGATCGCGATAACGGCCAAATTAAAGGTTCGCCTGCTATGCAGCGTGACGTGGACCTTGCTATCCGATACCTATGTAGAGAAAAACATTGTAGCGCTTCAGAGTTGGGCGAGTATTACCGTGAGTTAGCTGAGCATATTTACCATCCAAACGCAAACGACCGTGCAGAGACGCGGTCCTATGTGGATAGCTTGATCAAGAAGATACCTGAAGCCGAGATAGATAGAGCCGCAGACAGCCTCGGCCCAGACGGGAAGAATTATGCAGCTATGATTAAGACACTCGAGCACACCTTCAAGAAGCTGTTTAAGCTTGAGAGTGTTGGCATAAAAGTAATAATCGATACGTCCGACGAAGATAAAGATGGCACCTACGGCTTCTATAGTCCAACGAGCAAAGTGCTCCAAGTTAATGCTAAATATATCGAGACGTGTATGCGAAACGATTATAAAAACAGTGGCGAAGAGTATGTTACGACGAAGGTTATCAATGAGATTGCCGACACTATAGCTCATGAATTTTTGCACGCATATCAAGAAGAGTACGGTAAGCTGCATAGCGACAAACGCGGCGAGATGTATGTAATTAATGGCTTTGATTATATTTCTGCGGAAGATAGCTACTCCAAATATAGGGACCAAACGATGGAGCGTGAATCATTTGATATGGGCGGTAAATTCGGAAGTATGGTCGTCAGCTCGTACTTGTTAAAGAAAGGAGGACGAAGATGAGTGAGGAAATCGTAAAATGTCTGACCGACGAGCTAAAATATAGTACTGGTGATGCTGAATATTATGCTAAACAGCTCGCTGAATACGACGATATTGCTAACGAATTCTTAACGTGGAGAAAAAACCAAAATTACGACTACTCGCCGGCGCTCGAGATAGATGGCTGGACGGCGAAAAAAATCTACGAAAGAAACCGTAATATAGATGCAGTCACCGTATTTATGACCATGTATTGGCTACGCGTTGATCCAGATTATGTTAAATCGGAGCTCGAGACGGGCTTTGCAGTAAAATAAAATAAACCAAAAAACTCCCCATCTGGGGAGCTTTTTGATGATTAGTCGACAACTTCTACGCCCATCGAACGTGCGGTGCCAGCAATGATTTTGCAAGCGCCAGCTTCGTCAATCGCGTTAAGCTGATCTTTCTTAATCTCGGCAATTTCTTTAATCTGAGCCATCGTGATTTTGCCAACTTTCTCAGTGTTTGGCTTCCCGCTACCTTTATCTAGCTTGATTTTTTCGCGGATTAAATCGTCTACTGGCTGTCCGAGGCAAACCCAATCAAAAGTACGATCTTCGTAAACTTTGATATGGACGATAACGTTCTTGCCAGCGAATTCTTTGGTCTTCTCGTTGAATGGATTGATAAAGTCCATCATATTAAGACCCCACTGACCAAGGGTGCTACCTACTGGGGGCCCAGCCGTAGCTTTGCCACCAGGAATGCGCAACTTGAGGTTGCCGATACATTTCTTTGCCATTTTATTAATATTCCTTCTCCGACTTTGAAGCGCTTCGTCGGAAATTACGTTTAATTAAACGTGCGTAACGCTCTTAATTATACCTTATTTTCGCCACATTAGCAAGCTGCCAGCATCGCTAGAGCTTAGCTTTTCCGAAACGCAGAAAAAATGTTACAATACTGGATGTAGCAAAAACTAGTTCTTTTATAAGGGAGGTTTTAGTAATGGGTAAAGATGAGAAAGGAAACGCAGGCGCTAGTACGAGTGGGGACCATATTCCGCGCCCCTATGAGGTTGATCTGAACAATTGCGTGATGAATGAGGCCAGGAATAGCGATGCGGAGCCTAAAGATGCGAGCTGCATTGCCGAAAAATCTCAGTCTAGCGGTGGTATCCCGCAGCCGTATAGTGGCTACTAAGGAGGTGGGTATGGACCAGAATGGCATGCTTCGTGTGACTTCCATATTATCGCACGCGTATGGAACCAACGACTATCTCGTGCGGGCAGTACGAGACGCACTCGCGGCCAAAATGAGTGATGAAGATATCGAAGCCAACGCTCCCGAGTTTACGGACATGATCGACTCAATGATAAACGTAACCTATATGTTCACCGAGAGCGGACATGAGATTAAGTCGTTCTACTATCCAGTATTTGGCGAGCTAAAGCAAGTCGAAATAAATCTGGAAGCATTTCTTCGGGAAGCCTTCATATTTAAGACCGGATATCGAGGCGACACGCTTGACGAATCGTCGTTTTCTTCGCACTTAAAGGAAGCAATAGATGCCGTCAGAAAAGCCGCAGCCTATGGCGACGCTATAGAAAAAGATTTACTTGGCCGAGCACTTGTTGATTTTCTCGTGGCGTTCATAAACGAGTTTAATTACGGTAGTAAATATTGTATCCTGGTTTACGATCTCGCCACTGCGATAGCTAAATCGTCGATTTTTCATATCTATTTCGACAAAAGATGTGTTCCGCCGTACAAACTTTCGAATGTTTGAGCTCAATGTAGGCCGCCCCGTACTAACAAGACTAATCCCCGGTTTCCCGGGGATTTTTAAATACACAAAAAAAGGAGCCATTGTAGTGGCTCCTCGTATTACTTTAGTCGTCAATTTTCTTAACTTGCAAGGCATCGAGCTCGACGGCCGTTTCGCGGCCGAACATCGAGACGAGTACCTTGAGTTTGCCCTTATTGGCGTCAATTTCGGAAATAGTACCCTCAAAGCCTTTGAATGGACCATCGGTGACCGAGACGACTTCGCCGATTTCATAGTTGACGGTAAACTTCGGATCTTCAACACCCATACGCTTCTTAATCTTTTCAATCTCTTTGTTTGAGACTGGCGTTGGCTGGGTGCCAGTACCAACGAAGCCAGTTACGCCAGGCGTATTTCGGATGATATACCAGGTTTCGTCCGAGAGGCACATTTCCACTAATACATATCCCTGGAAGATTTTCTTATCAGCGACGCGACGCTTGCCGTTCTTGATTTCGATTTGTTTTTCCTTTGGAACGATGGCGTCAAATATTTTATCTGCAAGATCGACGCTACCGATACGTTGTTTGATGGAATCTGCGACCTTATCTTCATAACCCGAGTAGGTACTAATAGCGTACCATGCGCGAGATCCATCATAACGGTTAACTGCCATTTTGTAAATTCTCCTAAACGTTGCTTAATATTTTACTAAAGATAAAGGTAAAGAACGCATCTAGTAGCATGATGATTGTTGCAATCAAGATAACGTATAACACTACCGACAGTGTCATTTTCCAGGTTGACTTGCGGTCCGGCCAACGTACTTGGCGTACTTCCTGGAAGGATTCTTTGATGTAACGACCGATTGCGGCAAATGGGCGGAAAAGAATAAATACTTTTTTACCTTGCTTTGCGGCTTTTCTTTCGGCCTTTTTCTCGGCTCTTGCTGCTTTTTTGGCTTCCGCATTTTCTTTGGCGCGGACCTTTTTATTCTCGCTTTTCTTGGCCTTGATGGTGACCTTGCGAGTAATTTCTGCGTCATCGGACTTGTCGGCTTTATTCTTTGCGCCGTCGTCCTTCGCTTTAATTCTGGTTACGTTTGCCATTAATTACTCCCATTAAAAATAGTCCTTTCGGACTCTTGTCAAGAGTATATCAAAAAACCGGCATTTTTGCAAATACCGGTTTAGTGTTTTTTAGAACAAATAGTTCAGATAATCACGCATCATACGCGAGCCGGAACAAACGTCAAGGTAAGCTTTAAGCTCTTTATGAATCCAATATTCTAGCTCTTGGTCGTTGTGCCATGCTTTTGCAGCAACTTCCATCTGTTTGTAAAGGTTTTCGGTCTCTTGCTCCTCATTCTTGCCCTCGATAGTTAGGTAGTTGTCTGAGCTACGGTCCGCTACGCCGCCATCATGAGTGGAGATTAGAAGACCCATGTTTGCAATATCTTTCATCCAGCTCGTACCGCAAGCCTCAAGGCCGACGATAGGTGTATTGATTGAGCTGTTGGCGCCTAGCGATAAGCCTAGGCCTAGCTCCTCGTCGTAATCCGGCAAGTAGTGTACGCGCTCGCGGAGAATTGGGTGACTGTTAATTAGGTGCAAAGTATTCATTAACTTACCGAACATGTTCGAATCACCCATATGTACGCGGCCTGCTAGGATGTAGTGCGCATTATTGTCCTGAAGAATGCGCGCTAGGCGATCCGGATCATTGAATGGTAGGGTTGGCCTCTTGTAATCTACGAAACGGCGCTTGAAATCGAACAAGAATGCGTCTTCTGGAATATGAATTTGGTTTCCATATTGATCGGTACGGTGCTGCAAAATCTCATTCAACCTTTTACGGCCGAGACTTTTTAGGTTGCGAATTTGCGTAGCCGTAATGGCATCAACTGCTTCTTCGAAGCCGCGCGTAGTGGGAAGGTCAAAACGGTCAAGCACCCCATGCTCGCGATAAAAATTCATAATCTCTGGGAGTACCCAAGTGCGCATATGGATACCGTTCGTGACGCTCTTGAATTTAATCTTTGCGCCATTAATGTCACGATAGTTGGCGACTCTTGCATGCAGGATAGAAACACCACTACGCAATTCTGCGATCTCTACGGTCGGAGTAGAAAGCCTAATCATTCCATCGGTAAACTTATCTGATAGCCATCGCTTCACGGCCACAGATTTAATATTAGGGAAGACATACTGCTCAAACTGACTGTAATGGAAAGTTGCCTCAGCCGCCTGAACGAGAGTGTGGTTTGTGTACAAAGTGTGCTTCCTCGTATAAACCACAGCTTCATAAAAGTCCATACCCGAGCTGACTAGCTCGTCGAGGCGCGCCACGGCTGCAAAGAATGTTGCGACTTCGTTTAGCTGAATAACGGCAGGGCGAAGACCGACCAGTTTTAATGCCTGGTAACCGCCAAAACCTAGGGCGACTTCCTGATAGAGGCGATGGTCTGATCCTGATTCGCCAGAATAAAGTTCGCCAAAATTTGGCTCCGTAATGCATAAGAAACGGGAGGAACCAAGCTGTTTTTCGACAACGTCAAGCTCTACTGAGCTAGTCGATGTTTTAATACGTACCTTATCGACGTAATTAAAACCAAATTCTCGATAGTTGCGCTCTTCGTGATAATCAATCTGCTCCATGTTCTGCATTTTCTGATGCGATTCCCATGGGTAAAAGGGTGTCACTAACACAAAAGGCACTTGTAACTGCTCGGCTACACGACGCATATCGGCCGCTAGGACACCGAGGCCTCCACCACCCCTAATGCCATTAGACTTGTCGTAAGTTTCAATTGTCCAATAACAGTACGGACGATTAGGCGATAGTTTATGCGTTAGGCGTTCGCGACGGATTGCCTGGTAAAATTCCTCGACTTCCTCAACGGAATCAAGCGAATGATAGGTTTTTAGGTCTGTATTATTATGTTCCACCCTAGTTTTCCTGTTTGTAGTTCTTATGCTTTTATTCTATTCTATCATACCATATTCTGAAATAACGCTCTTTTGCATTTTTGAAATGATTGTATTAAAATAGTTAAGACCGTTGGGGATTCGCCAAGTGGTAAGGCAGTGGGTTCTGGTCCCACCATTCGGGGGTTCGAATCCCTCATCCCCAGCCAAGCCAAGAAAATATGCCCAGAGGGCAATATTTTTTTGGCTTGATTGAGAATGGATTCGCCTCTGGGGGTTCGCCCAATGCCCGGTCGCTTGCGACAACGGCGCATTGTTTATATCCCTCATCCCCTAGTTATATTTCAAGAAAAACCGCCAGACCTGCAGTCTGGCGGTACGGAGTTGATTATGTAAAGATTCAGGGGATAATTTTGCCCTGATCGTCTGCTGTGGCGCAAAAACCTGCTTTACGACTCGGGTCAACGCGCAGAAGAACTTCGATGTCGCCAAAACGGACGCCCGGAATGTCGATGAGCTCGTCGTGCTCATTCGAGCGCACCAGATCATTAATTGCGAAATATCCGAGAAGATGCAGCATGACAGCTACGTTCGGGGCCACAATTACATAACGGATATCGCCGCGTCTGCCGTTTTCCGTATCTCTCTCGATGCAAGCGCTAATCCGGTTAGCCGAATCGTCGCCGGGGGAAGTTTCCACCGGCAAACCGCCCCAAAAGTCGAGAACCCAATTGTTGTTACTCTTCGCTCCTCTGTAGCCGAAGAGGTTAACAAAGCCTCCAGGCTCTACGCTCCAGTTCTGTCCTTTAGTGGTGCTACAAGACATGTTACGCAACCTCCTTTCATAAAAAGATCTTTTAGTGGCCATAGCCACCAAATTACACATACGATACCATAAACACCGATGCGCTTCAATGGTGACGAGTTACACATTGACAAACATAGACGAATATGGTAATATATACCTAGAGTTGTGTCTATTCGTCAGGAAGGGGGTGATAAAAATGGAACACAGCCGTAACTTAGAGCTTTATAGAGCGGCATTCTTAGCGTATATCGACGTAGCGAGAAAGCTCGGAGAGGCATATTGTCAGCTTGGAAGGGTTAAGAAAGCCAAGGACGCATTTGAAAGGGGGCGGTCATTTGGCGACCATGAAGAAGAAGCCACAATGGACGTCGGAGACTATCTCTATGTAAATTATGACATGGAGTGGTCGAAGGAGGGATTCTATCGATCTGCAGGGCAGCTCGAATCCAAGTTCGACACACTTGCGCAGCTTGAAGATACTGCCTGGAGATGCGTCGAAGAAAGCGCGCGCGCGATTTGGCCGAATTGCGATGAGCTTTTCGGCTATTATCAGATTGGAGATGAGAATCTGACTGTTCGCGAGCTTTTGTGGGATAGCCCCGACGCTAAGGCCCGTGCAGACTTCTATGAGAAGCGGCTTAAGCAATGGGATTGGGCCCCCGAGCCTCCGAATGAACTTGAACGGGGCTTCATTGCTACGCGCGGAATGCTTGCTTGCTACGCGCCGGTGAGACCGGCTCCGGTAGATTAAAGCCTCAGAGCGGCCAATGCGGCCGCTCTTTTTATATATAACTAAAACATGTCGCGATAATCTTACTTAGTTCTGTAACTATGGATAAACCTTAAGGCTCCAGGGTGTCTTTGGTCGAGTACGTCCAGCCTTACGCTACCGTTTGATTTTTTGCCAATTACTCCCAGCTTCTTTTGGAAACACCTAGATAAGTTGATGTATATATTTGCCTTACGTCTGTTGTCGTCGCCGTCTAATCTGGAATAGTAGGCCGCCCACTGTTCAGCCTGACGGAATAGCTCATAGTAAATAAGATCGCCGATTTCTTTAGGTGGTAGATTGCCACTTGCTTGGCTTTCGCAAAAACTAGAGAACTCACTTTTATCGCGAGGCAAACAAAGAGCAAAATGCGGAACATCCTTCATTTCTGGTAACGCATCGCCAGAACAGGTTGACGGGTAAACGATATCCGTAAAACCGTGCCGCTTGTCGTAGTTTTCATGGATTTTGCCAACTTTGCCTTTTCCGGTCCCAATAGTTAAATCTAGGCAAATTGGCTGATGCACAATACATGTATTGCCGTCTTTATCTAATCCTTCAACGGGAATAAATAATGCAAAGTCCGCTTTATTTACAAAATCATCGTAATCGCTCGTGAGTATGGCTGCCGCTGGTTCTCCATCGGGCGAATCAAAAAAACCACTTCGGACTAACGGATGGAAAAAGGCCTCTAGCATCCTGCCTGCGATTTTATCTTCAATATTTTCATCATTCCGATCCTGGGACAAAAAAGCATCTTTGCACTTTCTGACAATTTTTTCATGCTTTTCGCTGTATCTACCTTTGCCATTATCGCCGAATTTTCCTTCGTAACTGGTTGTTTCTCTGTAGTCCAGTGGCCCGATATAGAACCGTGCCGCATCTTTTTGCCCCTCGAAAGATTTCGGTACTTTTGCGCGGTAATTGAAAGACTTATTACCCCTAATGCGCAACTCGTCGGCGACCGCAGCTTTACTTGCGAAGGCGCTATTTAGCTCCTCGAGTTTCTTTTCTTCGTTGCGGTCGTATGGTACAAATTTAAAGCCGCGGACTTTGTCGCCTTTTTGTAAGTTTGAAGTATCTTCGGAATACGGGTAATATTTGTTCGGCTCTATCGGCCCTATTCTCAAGGCTGCGCCTCCTAGCTTGGTGAATAACCTAGCACGCTCTTTATTATTTTCTTCAATGGAACTGAGCGAAGCTTCCGACCAATACTCTGAATCTGGGCCACTTTCTAAATCCTTCCAGCCAACTATTTGACCATTTTTATTAATAGTAGCTTCTGCCTCTACTTTGACGTAACCTTCATTGCTCATCCATTCTTCTCCTATACAATCAATACTATCTTATCATGCATTTAAGTCTATCGGTTGAATATAAATGTGCTAAGATTAAAGCATGAGCATATATGATCTTGATCGCGAAGGCCTTCGCAAACAATTCTACGAGTTTCACAAATCTTTATATGGGCGAACGGTTTTCTTCTTTGCCTACTTTATCCCATTTGCACTATTTATAACCGCCGCACTATCGGCATTATTTGCAATCTTTTATTCGTTCGATATCGCGCTACTAAATGTCGCTGCAGCGACGATAGTCCTGTTTGTGCCCAGTTTCATACTGGGGAATGTGTATTTTTATAGTGAAATTCGCAAGTTTATTAATTATCGCGCCCGCAACCCTCGCCAAAAAGAGAAGAAATAGTTTTTGCTCGGTCTTATCGAAAAAACCGAAACTAGCATTGAAAGGTTATATGCAAGAAAAATCCACCGGCTTAGCCGGTGGATACTTTTTGAAAGATCGACAGTTACTGTTTGTTTAGAATAAATGATATGACTTGAATGACATAGCGAACGTGTTCGCTACAGTTGCCATTGACTTGATGAAAATGTCGATTGCGACACCGACGACGTCTTTTCTGGTGTCGCCGACCGTGTCGCCAGTAACGGAGGCTTTATGAGCCGCAATCAGCTCCTGGCTAGGTTCAGCTGCTTCCGCTCTCATTATTTCGATAGCTTTCTTAGCGTTATCTGCGGCGCCTCCAGAATTACCGTTCCAGAGCGCGAGCGAGATTGCTGCTCCAGTACTACCAACCAGAATTCCCAGCACGAAATCCGGGCCAAACGTGTAGCCGAAAATAATCGGCGTAACAAGTGCCATGAGTGACGGTAAGAACATGTGCCTCAATGCATTATTGGCGGCCAATTCGATGATGGCGGAATAGTCGGGCTTAACGGTGCCTTCGATAATTCCAGGGTTCTCACGGAGCTGCTTTTCTGTCGCATCGGCTAAAGCGCTTGCTGAGTCCATAGTATTGTTGGACAGCATGCCGCTGAACACCATCACCAGCGCAACGCCAATCATTATGCCGATAAGCATACTGACAATCACCGACAGCAGAGTTGCGTCTTCGTTATTATAACTTCCGATGTAAGACATGATGAGGGCTACTGTTGCGTACGCTGCGGAGCCTATCGCGTTTCCTTTTCCGATGGCTGCAGTAGTATTGCCGACGGCATCAAGCGGATCGGTAATCTTGCTACGAATCTTGTGGTCTAAGTGGCAGGCCTCTGCGATACCTCCAGCATTATCCGCAATGGGGCCGAAGGCGTCAATTGATACCGTAGTGCCAACAAAGGAAAGCATTCCTAAGCCGGCAATTGCTATACCGTAATTGCCGCAAATTCGATAGGATATAAACATCGAAATGCCAATTACTAAGATGGGTCCTCCGCAAGAAAGATAACCGACCGCGTCTGCTGTTGTGACGACGAAGGGGTCACCTTCGAACGCCATTTTGACCAGCATCTTTACCGGCGGATACTTCATGCTTGTGTAATACTCGGTAATTTTACCAACCAATACAGAGCTGCAAATTCCTAATATAGATGCAATCCACGGCGAAATCCAGCCATAGGTAAAACCGTACTGGGTCAAGTTGTCAACGTCCTTGAAGACGAAGTATGTACCAAGCAGGCCAATTACGAATACCAGGACCGCTGATGCGTAAGTCGCCATATCCAGCTCTAAGCCCGGATCGGTTATTTCACGCGAGACAACTCTCTTCGAGCCGTCGGCATCGATAATAGTTTTCTTGCGGTTTACGAATATTACCGACGAAACACCGACTAAACTACTAAGCAGACCTCCAGATAAGAATATGAAGGGCAATAAGCATGCAGCCTTCAGCATTTCGGGGTTGTCCTTGAATGCCTGCATCGCAATCAGCACACAAGCGACAGGTGTAGCTGCAAAGCTCTCGCCAAGGTCGGAGATATTTCCCGCAATGTCATTAACGCAGTCGCCAATGAAATCGCAAATGGTTGTCGGCATACGTGAATCGTCTTCCGGAAGGTTATGAACTCTCTTTGCGAGCTGATCCCCCGAAATATCAGCCGCCTTTGTGTAGTTGCCGCCAGCCACTCGATTAAACATTCCGATTACGGAAAAACCGAGCGAATAGCAACCCAAGCGCATCGTGACAGGGTTGCAGACATTGAGTCCGAGTAACCCACTGCCCACCAAATCTGTTCGTGCGCCGCCGGACAGTAACCATACTACCGTGAAACCAAAAAGACAAAAAGCCGGAACCGAGTAGCCACTAATGCTGCCAGCTAAAAGCGCTATTCTCATAGTACGACTAAGTGCTTTGGTTTCTTTGGCGGCATTTGTTGTGCGTACGTTGCCATAGGTCCCGCCCCTCATGCCGATTTCTACGGCAATCATATTGAGCGTAGCGCCAAATGCCAACGCGAGCCCGGCCGTGGGCTCCATAAACAGTGAGTAGATTAATGTGAACATAAGGACCGTAGGGACGATCACGCGATATTCTCGTCTGAGAAATGTCTGCGCGCCGTCGCGAATGATGCCAGCCAGTTCTTTCATCTCGTCGGTGCCTTCATCGTGATTTCTTAAATCGACGAAGTTCCGCCTGATAAGAACGAAGGCTGTCACAATTATCGCAATTGTTGCAGAGTAGATAATTGAGTCAATCTTCATTTTTTATTCCTCCCTTTTAATGTGCAATTAACTCTAGTGCGTCTACCAAGTCATATCACAGGTAATTATATCATCGTCAATATTCGTGGCAACCTTGAGCTTTTTTGTTGCTACATAGCCCGCCTGCTTCTATGCTATTCCGACAATATCCACTCAATAACAATCTTTTTCCATTGAAAATACTCATCTTTCTCGAACTGCATATTTGCTATGCAGTAGCGCCTGTTTACCAAATGCGAACAAAACATGCATTCATGAAGTAAGTTAGAATCTTGCGCCATTGCGCAACATTAATACTCTTTGCCGTCAGAAACACCTCATACATTATTTAATTTTAACATGAGGGGGCGAAGGAGTATTATAGGTATAGAATTATCGATAAAAACAAAGTTTTGTTATATAATATAGTCAAATAAAGTCAATGATATGAAAGCGGAACATTTGTCTCTACATTTTGGCGCTACGCCTCTCTATGACGATTGCAACTTTCATTTTGAAGATACGGACAAAGTGGGCGTTGTTGGCGTTAATGGCGCCGGAAAATCTACGCTTTTTAAGGTTATTCTCGGTATCGAAAAGCTCGATGAAGGACATATTGAACTGCCAGGAATGCGTCTGGGCTATCTGCCACAGGAAATTATCATTAACTCTAGCCAGGATGACGTTACGGTCTGGCAGTATATTTCTGCCGGTCGACCGGTAGACGAGCTGCAAGAACAGCTAAACGGCGAATATGAGAAATTAGCTCGGTATCCAGATAGTCAAGCTATTATGGATCGCATTATTAAACTACAAGATCTGATTGACTCCTATGATGTTGCAAACTTCGACTACGAATTACTAAAAATCGTAGAGAAAATGAATCTACAAAACCTCATTGATATGCCGATGAAGGATCTCTCGGGAGGCCAAAAATCCAAGGTGGCTTTTGCGCGGGTGTTATTTGAGAACGCCGGACTCCTATTGTTAGATGAGCCCACGAACCACCTCGATGTCGAGACGAAAGAATTTGTGGCTAATTATTTGCGAAATTATCGTGGCATGATATTAGTAATTAGCCATGATGTGGAGTTTCTCGATACGGTAACGAATAAAACACTATTTCTAAACAAGACGACCCATAAAACCAAAGCATATAACGGCAACTATACGGCATTTAGACGTCAGTATGCAGAGGAAAAAGCCGAGCAAGATCGACGAATTACCGAACAGGAGCGCGAAATTAAACGAATCCAAGAATTTGTCGAGCGCGCCAGGAATGCCAAGCGTAGTAATACGGCGCTAATTCGCCAAGGCCATGTGCGCGAAAAAATGCTCGACCGCAAAATGGCCGAATTGGAGCTTCGTGAGGAAGAATATCAGCGCGTAACCCTTAATGTCTCGCCCAGTAAACAATCCGGGAAGACACCTCTCGAGATTCAAAATCTCACTTTTCACTATGCCGACAAACCGCCATTGTACGAAAAATTATCCTTCATGCTTACGCGTGGCGAGAAGTTCTTGATTGTGGGTGAGAACGGCATCGGCAAATCGACGCTTCTGAAACTGATAGTTGGCCAACTTAAACCCGACGAAGGCTCTATTATCTTCAGTCAAAATACAACGGTTGCATACTATGCGCAGGAATTGGAAATCTTAAACGAGCGTGAAACGATTTTAGATAACGTCAAATCTTACGATTATACCGATACAGAAATGCGTAGTATGTTAGCTAACTTTTTATTCCGTGGTGATGACGTATATAAGAGAGTGTCCGTGCTAAGCCCTGGCGAAAAAGCCCGCGTTGCATTGTGTAAGATTCTTACGAAACGTGCCAATCTTATAATTCTGGACGAACCGACCAACCATTTTGATCCTGAGACTCAAAAAATCATCGGCGAAAACTTCCGTGATTATGACGGCACCGTAATTATGGTTAGCCACAATCCTAGCTTTGTCGAGCAGGTTGGCATAACGCGTATGTTAGTACTACCGAGCCATGAGCCTGGAAAACCAGCGCTAGGAATTATCAAGAACTACTCGCGCGAGCAATTAGAGTACTACTATTACCTAAACTCAGATCTAGTCTAGCCAGCGCTTGTTGGGGTATTTCTTGCGCATCTCTTTTGCGCTTCTAGGAGCAAACTTATCCATAGCAAAATTAATTTTTCGATCATACTCAGCAAATTCTTGATTCTGATGTTCTTCGGAGTGGGCATAGTAATAATATTTAGCCATTCGCTGCGCATGTGATTTTGCTGAGTCTTCGCTTGGGCTTGAGGCGCTAAAAGCAGCGTAGTATTCTATCGCGCTCTGCGGATAGCCTAAGGCCTTACCAATCTCAATGTTCAGCTTTGCCTTGTCGTTACTATCTTTATCCCATTGTTGTAGTTGTTTAAACAGTAGTCTAAGATGCGCAACGTCTTCGGGAGTATTTGCCACATAAAATTCAAGAATATACTCGCCATCAACGAAGCGTCGTTCGAAAATAACTGACAGCTTGACTGATTTAAGTAGTTCGCAGAAACGCATGATGTCGAACTTGTACAAATCCTTTTCGCTTACTACGCGCATACATGACGGCTTTGTACCTATTAGTACACCTACAATATCGGCCATAAAGAATGCGGCTTTATAATAATGGCTAAGGTGATTAAAAAGATATCGCTCAAGCTTACGAAGATTGGACTGTTTCATGACCGCATTATAATATGCGATTATGTTAATATAAAGACATGAGAACAAAGGAAGGTGAAGTAAGATTAGAGAAACACAACCCACGTTGGCGACAAATGTTCGCGCAGGAGCTTGACGAACTTTGGGATTACTTCGGCGATTATGCTATTCGAATATCGCATATTGGTTCGACAGCGATTGATAACATCGAGGCAAAACCTATTATTGACATTGTGGTCGCGGTTAAAGATTTAGACGATTTTAGCTTTGTCTCTCATAAGTTCACTTCCAATCCGGAATATTCAATAAAAAACGACTTTACTAATGAGGAGATATTGATTCGCAAGGGGGACAAGAACAACCGCTCTTTTTATATTCATGTCATGGATATAGATAGCAAACGCTACAAAGATGTAATCATATTTCGAGACTTATTACTGCATGATATGAAAACTTTCACCGACTATCGCAATTTAAAACATACTTTAGCAACTAAATATTCACAAAACCGCAAAAAATACACATCCACAAAATCCGATTTTATTGAGGCGGCGCTTGAAATTTACTGGGCTAGGACTGCCTTGATTCCCGCTGCCGTAATCTTGGCGATTTCTCTTACTACGCTAATCGCATCGATATATATGCACGCCACCTCGCAGTCAAATGCACTTATATTTAGCCTGTCAGCAATTAGTCTTTCACGCATCGGCATGGTTTTTGGCGCCGTCTGTCTGATCGCGACCGCGTTAGCCGCTGTCATATTAGCTAGAAGGCTAATTGATGGGCGCAAAAAATACAACAAGATAACCGCGAAAATAAATCGGGAAATCGCAAAAGAGGAGCATAAGAGGTAATTTATGTTAAGATAAATTACATGACAGAACAGGCTGACCCCGAGAGAATATCAGATTATACTAACGATACCGTACCGATAAGGTCTATAATCCCAATCGTGGCGGTATTTTTTGTCAGCATTTACCTGGCGCTTTCGTTTGGGTTGTCCGTGAATGCGATCGTAAAGACTACGAAATATCAAACCACCTATAATGCCGAGCATGTTGGAAAGTATGTTACGCTGATAGGTGATTCGATTTCCTATATGTCTCAAGAGGAGCTCAGAGATGCGCTTCCTGGCGTTGATCTCGAGGTAAAGGGCGGTATGCAGTTTGCGCGCTATAGTAAATGGGCTGGCGAGAGCGGCATGGCGCGCATTAAAAAACATGCTTTACGCGAGGTAGTAGTGTTTTTACTTGGCTCAAATGAAGGAGTGACTACAGAAGAACTCAAGGCCTTTCACGATTACGTAGGCGAGGGTCATAAAATTGTCCTAATGACAATATATCGCGGGCATAGACCCGACGATATGGCGCGCTGGAATGATAATATCAAGAGCTTTGCCGCCGAACATGAAAACGTATATCTCATGGATTGGTATAGCGAGAATGCCGACAACCCTAGTCGCTATTTATTGCAAGATATGCTACATCCAGTCAAATCTGGCGAACTACGTTTTGCCGAACTAGTTCGTCAAAGTGTATTGCAGGCTCTTGACATTTCTTAGCAAAAGGTATATAATAAAATATTCCTATTCAACTAGGCCACCACATTAACGAGCGGCCGAATCGCACCTTAAGAAAGGAGGGGGACGATGTACCAGTACGGATATAACGAGACTAAACTCGAAGCGCTGCTTGTGAGTTATTGCAAGTCTCACGGGTTCAATGATGCTATAAGGGCAGTAAGATATGCCGCGGAAAAACACGCCGGGCAGAAAAGAATGAACGGTCAGCCTTTCATTATTCATCCATATTTCGTTGCATGGTACGGGATTTGTTCCTTCGCCAACGATGAAAACTGGATTTGCGCCAATCTTCTTCACGATGTCTGCGAGGATTGTGACATGTCGCCTGACGAACTGCCTTTTAGCGACGAGACTAAGGAGATAGTTGGATATTTGACCTTCGACTATCATTATGACGAGGACGACGATGAAGATGAGCGTAGGCGCAAAAAAATATATCAGAAAGGAATCCATTACGCGAAATTAATAGCAAACCCCAAGTCGCTGATATCGAAAGGGTTTGATCGATATCATAGTTTGCTAACGATAGAGGACCTGGCCGAGAATAATATCCGGAAGAATGTTCTCGAGACGCATCGGCATCTCCTCCCGAGATTTTACGACGCATTGACATTGGGTGCTTATAGTCAATACCATATGATGCTCTATAAGTTATCAATCGATATTCGAGGCATCAATGACCATATTGCTTATACGCATGGCATTGAGCTGAATACGATGTCGTAAGCGACCAGCCCCGCAAATGCGGGGCTTTTTAAATTGAAAAGTATAGGTTAAACTGAAACTAATCTTCGAGACTTGAAGGGGGGTGGTAGTGGGTGGCCGAAGATCGCACGTCTAAAAGAAGACAGCGCAAAAGAAATCGACATCACTTGTTTTATCCGAGATACGCATGGTGCGCGGTTGGGAAAAATGCTCGTAAGGCTCGCAGAAAATCTATTATTAGAATAAACGCAGAGACGCATGCGCAGTTACATTACGAACTCGACTGCAAGTTGGGCAAGAAAATTACACGCGACATGTTGCCCGACAAAAGAGATATGCGGCGCGTAGTGGACTACTACGAAAAAGATCGTGCGCGCCTCTCTGGGATGAGTCCGATTGCTAAGACGGAATGGCTGATTCGGATTTTTAATCCCAAAAAGGAGAGTAATCGGTGGGTTCTAAGGATGTTGAAGATTCAGCTCAGTTTTCTTAAAGAGCATGCAGAGGAGATTTAATCTCCTCTTTTTATTGTCTTTTTATGAAAAATTTGCTATAATCCCCGCAAGAGTTTCGTGAACTCTGTTTGTTAATGCTGGACAACGGAGTTCTATTACAGCAATAAAATTAATCAAGAGAAAAGGATTTTTTGTGCCTACAATCAATCAATTAGTGCGTAAGCCACGCAAAAAAGCC
>JAEEGK010014644.1_pt1 | contig 17488 bp, 19 predicted proteins | sample 8958771 | NCBI WGS metagenome assembly JAEEGK01 (sample SAMN16246547, study PRJNA631951) | gut metagenome | biome: gut microbiome; feature: rumen; material: SC-attached | host: Bos | place: Iran: Karaj | collected 2018-10
CGTATTTCCCATTTATAAATATATCAGCCTGCACTGCATCAATCACCTTGTCTTAACATGTTGAAAGTCTGCTGCGTGGCGTTCCGTGAATTTCAATGAACCAAGGGGCGATGACCACCCGAATCTTTTTGTGTATCGTGCATTCAGTACCACGTTGCCCGAAAGATCCGTGAAAAGTCGGCTGCTTTCCTTAATTCTCTTTTGCAAAGAATAGATCCACCTCGCCAACCGACCTCCACGATGGTCTTTCGTTTCACTCTGCCAATCTCTGACCTTTCTCCTGCAGCGGATGCAAGCCCTTCTTGTACATCCGATCTACCACCTCAGCCGTGAACCAGTTCATCGCCTGGTTCCGTTTTTCCTGTTTCAACGTACTTCCCGTAAAATACAGCATTATCACCTTAGGCACAAAGTTACCCTGGAGAATCTCTATCCCCACAGCCACAAGACCTACCACCGATTGCGTAGCAGTCAACTCTTAGACATTGGCAAAAAAACTACACTATCGCTAAAGCTTATGGGAAAACCATTGACCTTTAACCCTTTCCCATTAACTGCTACATTTCTCCCAGAGCCATGCCCTCACCAATTCAAAAAACACACTCAAATTCTTATCCATACCAATAGCAATGATTAATCTGGCAAAATTTCTAGAAAAAGTTCATGATTGTCCATCTCCTCAACTACCCTGACATTACTGGCCGACAAGGCCGAACGGTATGATGCCACATTATCCTTAGACACCGATTCGAAAAGTCTCAGCCCAATGCCAAAACCAACCTCATTCAGTATCCTGTTCATCGCCGTTCCAAGCCTTTTCCCTCGATAGTCTATATCCACCATTCTTCCTCGGAATCCCCTCCCCTGGAAAAAACACCTATTAAAGCAATATCCCGCAATCTGTCCGTTTAACTTATCAATCAGCAAGTAGGCCAGATACGAGCCGTTCTTCTGCAACCGCACAATGCTCTTCTTGTCAAATGGATGCGGACGGAAATAGGAAAAAGCCTCCTTGGGCTGATGCGCGAAGAATGCCTCAATTCTCTCAGCAGGGACATCCCGTAAGTGCTTCAGTTCATACCCATCGGGTACTGCCTTAACCGTGATACGTTTCGTTTTCCGTCCATACCGCATCACAAACAACCATTCATTCACTTTCTCCACGACATCCCAAACAAAAGGAAATCTGTCTTTAATTATATGTGCTAATTTGTAAAGCATCTCTACTCATTTTGCCGTTTGCTCCAGGAACTCCACAAACTTGCCCCCCAACAAATCTCTCGCGAACTCTCGTTCTGCCAAGGCCCTTCCGTTCTTGCCACATTCTTTTCGTAACACTGGGTTCTCCGCCAATTTAATAACAGCATCAGCAAATGCATCAGCGTTTTCTGGCTCTACGGCGATGCCGCATCGATTTTCATTAATCATATCAGCCAACCAGCCTGGATAGTTGTTCACCACAGGAAGACCGGAAGCAATATAATCGAAGAACTTATTGGGCGAGGTGCCATAATAGAAAGCAGGCACATTGGCCAGGACCATCAGTCCAATGTCGGCACGCTTCATCACCTCATTCAGTTCCTTCTTGGGCATCTGCCCTAAGAAAATGCAGTTGCCCAACTCCTCTTTCTCCGCACGATCCATCAGGTGCTGTCTCATTTTCCCTTCTCCAACGAACACCATCTTCACATCATTTCGGCCACGGCGTTTCAACACCGCAGCCATATCCAGTACCGCATCCAAACCATTGGCGATACCATGGGCTCCGGTAAAGACCGCAACTATGTCAGTTGCTTTTACTCCGGCGATAGCATCAGGCTTCTCATCCGATGGTGCGAACAAATCCAAGTCACATCCATTGGGCACCATTGCGATGGGTTTGCCTTTCTGGCTACGACGGCGGATACCTTCGCATATTCCGGGCGAAAGCCCGATACAGGCATCAGCGGCATGGTAACTGCGCTTCTCCAGCACACTCATGCCCCATAGGAAGAACGGATTCTTCATCCCCAAAGCCTTGGGTAGTTCCGGCCAAAGATCTCGCACCTCGAAGACGAACTTCTTCCTGCGGAACCATTTAGCCGCAATGCCGGGCAGACCATCTGTTAGCGGCGTGCTAGTGGCAAACAGCAGGTCATAGTCCTCTTTCAATGCCAACCCGACGGCTTTTCTGGCAAACTTCAGGAAAATAACAGCTCGTTTGCCAACGCTGTCTTTGTTCGAGTAAGGAAGCGAGATCTGAACGACATCTATACCGTCAATGTCACCACGATATATATTTTTGCTCGTAGCTGACAACCCGAGTCTCTTATGGTCTCCACCGCACACCATTGTAACCTGATGACCTTTCTGTATCAGCCTCTTTGCCATCTGATACGGGCGCAAGGCACCACCTGTGACAGGTGTATCAAAATGCTCTGCAAAATATATTACTTTCATTGAAATAACCTTATCGTAGTAGTTATTATATTCCTATTTGTAGTAAACTCAATCTGGCATGTAGCGTCTTTCACACCATAATACCCAGAATACCATCCTTCTTTTTCTTTTCTATCACCGACCGATTCAAAAGATATTTTTTCGGTATTCGTATGCCACAACTGTCTCCTCAGAAGGCTTTCTGGAGCCCCTTCAATCGAATCAGTTATTACCCATTCCGCACTCTCCTTCTTTTTTTTAACCGAACGGCGAATCATAATGCCTTTCCCTAAATGCTTAAAAGCCTCAACTACTCCCTCAAGGAGATAATAAGAGTCCTCTTCCTTTAATTCGACAATCCTGACTGTCGGAGGATAGAACCACATAAACCGTGTTCCCTTCTGCATCTGGTCGTTATCACCAAGCATGACGGTGTTATGAGACTCCGTACCTGCGAAATATCTCACGATATCGTTATCGGTATTATACATATACGAGCCGCCATCAAACAAAACGTTCTCACCCTTATACCACACGTCCACGTGAAGCTGGTCTCTACTGCCGTTATTCTTGAATAAGCCACACCTAAAAAAAGTCAGAGTTTCTTTTTCTCGAATCAAATAATAGCCACTTTTCGTAAACGCGACTAATCCATGTTTCATTTCTATTAAGGGATAGGCTTTCCTTGATGACGGCACATCTGATGTTACCCACAGTGCATCTTCAAAACAATCCCCATATAGAGGCTTCCCTGTCAACAACCGATGCAAAGCGTCCAGTTGAGGTCTATAATCCCTATAGTCTGCATCCGATAATGGAAAGAATAAGGCACCATCATTGGCACCATAGTTTGGCAGCCGACCATCCGTTGGTTCCTGGCACTGATAAAGAAAGTTAACTGACTTATACGCCTTCTCATACACGATGTCACTAAACATCACTCCATGCCTGTCAGCCAAAGCGATAGCGTATGTCAGCAGTTGAATCACCACCCTGTGATAATTCATCGAGTCCTGAATAAACGTACCGTCATCTTCTATCTGGTAGTTAATTTCCTGTTCAAACAAACGCTTGCCCCTCTTCTTCCATTTCGAGGCCCCTTTCAACATCGGGAACATCAAGCCCATCAGAAACAGTGTCAATGTCTCTGTCAGTGCATGATTGTTTCGTACGGCTATTAGCGAAAAGTTGATATTCTTCATCACATGATCAGTCTGCCAATAGATAGAGGTCATGATGGTCTTCCATCGATCTTCGGTCAAAGCCTCGCAATTTCTATAGAAATTGAGCGCGAACAGCCAGTTCAGGATTCTGATGCTTGTCTCCTGACTGCACTTATAGTTAGGTCCACAGTTCAGCGGATTCTTTTCTATCCAGTCCAGAATCTGCCCTATTGCAAACTCAGCATGGTCTTCATTAAAGTGGTAATCATACCGGCAAACCGTCAGCAGCCATGAGAATCGTGATTTTTCCCACACAAACTTAATATCTCCTGCCTCTTCTGAGAAATCATTCACTTTCGTCCAATGCTGATGTGCATCATACTTATAGCCGGTCTCAGGATTCGTCACCCAATCATAGTCCAGACCCAACGGCGTCCATGTCTTGCTGAAAAAAAGAACATCACCTTTCAGGATATGTCCTATCTTTTCCTTCAAAACAATTGACTGGATTCTGTCAACGATAACAGTATCCCTGTCATCAAAAAACCAAACGCCTCCCCTTCCACGCCATTCTGCAAGCGTAGGGATAGGTACTGGTTTTAACGATGTTGGGTATTTTCTTTCCAGCATACCTATCCTGCGGGCGAATTCGTAGAAAGAGCGGAAAGCAATATAACGAAGACTCTTGCTCTTCAATAACTGAATCAGGCCATTCAAGGTTTTTTCTTATTATCTAATTCGTAATATGTTTCCTTTCGATTATCTTTCAAAATGCGAAATGGATTCCCTGCGACCGTGCAATTATCTGGTATCGATTTGTTAACGACAGAGTTCGCACCGATTATCACGTTATTCCCAATGCTGATTTCCCCAAAAATCACGCTCCCCGCTCCGATATAAACATCATTTCCTATTACGGGTACTTTCTCATCACCGAAATTACGGCCTATTGTAACCCCTTGAGCGATCAAACATCTATCCCCAATGACGGCATGCGAATGGATCACGGTCGCCCCACCCCAATAGCCGATTCTGCAATCATGTCCTATAACAGCTGTGCCTGGGCACCAGCATCCGAACAAAAAGCGATTGGTCCAATCGACGCATTTAGAGATCCTCCGCAATTTATGTCTATATAACCAATGACTGAAACGGTATACGGAAAGCGGGGCATTATTCTTCATATCCTACAGATTTTAAACACGAAACAAATACACCCATATAATTGCCAAAAGAGAATTGACCAGTAATTCGTTCAAAAGAATTCTGCCCCATTCTCAAAACTTCATCTGGATTATCATATAAATAAATTAATTTGTCCAGGAGAAATACCTTGGTTATTATATCTGTCACGAAACCATTTACCCCATCGGCGATCAAGTCTAATTCAGTGCCATCAGCCCGGCCTGAGATTACGGGCAAAGAGCTCAACATACCATCAACAATAGCCAGCCCACCCAGCCCGGGAAGAGCCAAAACACTATACTTCTTCAGCATCACGTTCAACCCCTCTGTTACCCTTCCGTGAAAAACAACACGTTCCTCTTTCCCATTCATTGAGGCATATTTCTTTATTTCATCGAGGTAAGTCCCGTCCCCTATGATGTGCAAAAAAACATCGCTATACTTTTCGGATAATTCTTTTATCGCATCTATCAGGATCTCGAGCTGTTTCTGCGGCGTTATCGCCCCGACAAAAACGATATTAAACCCAGGATCTTTGACAACCTGTCCGGATCTCTTAATCTCTTTGAGTTTAGGCTCCGTATTGATGACATTGACCGCCTTAAATATCCTTTCCGGTCTGACGCCGATTGATTCAAAGTAGGATTCAGCCTGTGTTGAATATGCGAAAACAGCATCACAATGACATTCCATGAAGCGAATCCATTTATGAACAAGACCACTTAGACCAGTAGAATTCCTTCCCGCCAATGATCCCAGTGACCACCAGATAATCTTTTTCCGAAACAGTTTACTATACAGAAAAGCTATGGTTGCTGTGATGAAACTAGATGCTCCCTCAGTCAGAATAGCATCAGGTTTATGCTTAATCAATCGAAAAAAGAGAAAAGGATGATATACGATACTGATACCTCCATTGTTTGTTTTCCCCTTCACACGAAAAGTCAAGATCTGTTTATGAGAGAAACCGACCCGACCTGTATAGTTTTTCAATTTGGAGTTCGGGGCGTCCGTCCCATGCCATAATTCAAAGTCAACATTATTCAACTTTGAGATAGCCTCATATGTTCCTACGCGGTATGGGAACATGACCTGATATAAACATAATAATTTCATTGATTTATGCCCTATCTTCATTTTGATGAGAAGGAAGCCGACTTATATCATGTACTTCGTGCGACAAATCCACTATAGCATTTCCCCTCTCTTTTTTATAGTTATTATTGACCAGCACTGAATAACCGATTAATATTGCTAATGGGTTATAAATCAAATATGAACTTGAAGCCATAAAGGGTAGGATGCCTGATAGTGCAAATACCAACCACATCGTACGATACCCAAAACGGCTGGCACGGTAACTTACAAAAAGTTCAATAATTCCTATCAACATAATCAAAGTGCCAAATATAATACCAAAATCAGCATAAATTTCTATAAAAAGATTATGACAATATGCACCGTTTAAATAGCGTCGATCTCCAAAAAGGCCAAGACCAAGAACAGGATGCTCATTAATTGCTGCAACGACTTTATCGTAAATCTCATCTCGTCCACTCGTATAATTAATATCCCCTTCAGTTAAAAGCCTTAATGTTCGGGAGTTAATACCAATAGTATCAAGAAAAGAATCTAACTGGGGTAAAAGCATGATCATCAGCACGCTAGCTATGATAGCAAACCAACGAAAGCGACTGCGAGAGAGGAAAAGGTCTATAGCGACAAAAACAACAAATACAATAGCTGCCCCCCGAGATCCTATAGAAACAATTATTATAAAAATAATAAGACTAACAATAACGGGAAAGACTTTTCGCCGCGTGTACAAAATCATCATTGGCAACAAGCAACCGTAGGAGAACCCCATGCTATAACTATCAATCTCAAATTTTCCGCGAAAAAAAGCCAATGCATAAATGAAAACAAGAAATGCTGTCGTCCAGGAAATAATTACTGCAGAATGCTCAACAATCCGTATGTCGCGTACAGCAATCAAACATAGTGCACTAGGTATAACGACAGGTAAAAGAAAACGGAGCCCCTCCTTCGTAATATAGGGCAAGTTCGAAGGAAAAACGACAGCATGCAATAAAAGAATAAGCAATGCTATTAAGTAGACAATTATAAATAACGACGGTTTTCTTATAAAAGCAAGAATGATGGCGATTATCATAGGCACGGCTGTCAGAACAACTCGATATATTGTAGTTCCTTCCGGGTCAATACCATACAAGCCCATCAATACATACTGGAAGATAACAAGGGCTGACTGAATCAGAATAGCAATACAAATTAAGTAGTCAACTGCGGTTGACCAGCGCTTAGTTGTTTCATGTGTATAACTGCATTTATGCTCCATCTTGCTACTCTGTCAGGAAGGGCTACTCTAAAATAATCGGTAACCCGGAAGTTATATTATTACTATTAAAGCCAGTCATTCTCCACCACAAGACACAGGACTCTAGACTTAAAACCATTGTTTATTCTTGCGTACTACTCTGATGTATAACAAGTATGTTCTCGCCATTAGCCTATAAAATAGAGGAGTCCTCAATGACTTTCTATTATGTACATGCGGGAACGACTCGATTATAGTGTCCATTCTCTCAAAGCATTTTTCGATCTCAAACTCATCTTCATAAAGATCCCTACTGAGAGAACTAACCCGATTCTTTTCATCCTCATCAAATAAATAAACCTCTCTCAACTTGTCATAGATACTATAGGTTCTTCCATTCTCAGCGTAAGCAAAATTATTCGTATCTATACCGAAAATACCCGACGCACATTGCATATCATTCCTAGGATCAATATTAATCGTAATACATCCTTGAGAAATGGCATTGATGGAAGCTGTTCCCATTCCTACAAAAACATCAGTAAGTCGGAAAAGATCTCTCCCCAATCTAACGATATAACCGGCATACCGTATATCGAGATTCGGCAGCCCATATCGCTCATTATTATAATTATTCCGCAAAAATGTCTCTCGCCCTTTATCACTGCATCCGCCGGCTATAAGAAGAACGAAATAATGTGATGGATAGGTTGAGGCCAATTTAGAAACAGCATCCGCCAAAGGTTCAATATATGTCTTATCTAAACGAGAAACCGTAGTTATCACATAATCTCCTTTCTTTTTATTATAAGTGATTTCTGGCGAACTTCTATCCGATAGTTCATTTTCATCATAGCCGATATTGACATAATTTGACGGTACTTCCTCATTTCTAAAAATCTGCGCCAAAGACCTGGAATTACATCCATAGAATTCTCCCCTCTCCAGTTTCTCATGGAATATTCTCTTGCCGGGCTGAAGGGCATAATGCGAAACTGTTGCTTCAGCGAGTGGATATGCAAGATGCTTTGCCCCATATTGAGCAGAAAAAATTTCACCCCATTCTATAGTAGAAAGAGTATGCGTTTCTATACGTATTTCTTTCATATCACCAAGATTATGGTATAATTCAGCAAGCATCTTCGATTGTCTCAACGGTGTTACGAATGCCGTCCCATGTTCCATTTGGGGCATATGGATCAGAGGAATCCCTTGAAACTTATTTTCCAGCGGAAAAAAATCCTCATGGCGCGTCACGACGATAAATACCTCGTATCCTTTTTCTCTGAGATGCAATGCTCGGCGAAGAGTGAACAATTGAGCCCCTCCCATGGCACTAACTCTACGCGTCATTATAACATATGCTATTCTATCTTCCATAAAATACAAGAAAAACGGTTTTCTTTACACACCAATCATCCCCTCTATTAAAGAAGTGATTCGATTATCTATTCCTGTTCAATTTGGAAATAATTGACGACTTCAAATCCAATAGCTTATTAAGTTCCTTCAGTGAGAAGAAGGAAGAGCACAGAATAAGGAACGCCCCAATTAAGTATGTTAATACCTGCCAGTGGAAAACAGTCGCCCCAAAACAAAGGGAAACCAGTACAAGCTGAACTAGTAAAAGCCTCGCAAAAGCCTTGGTAAGCCCAAAGCCATATCTTTTCTTAGCAATTACAAAAACCTGAATGAAGTAAAGTAAATAACTAATAGTAAAGGCATATCCCAAACCGTCCAGCCCAAGAAGTTTATACCCCACAAGATTCAATACCAAGAAATACACATTGGCCACAGTCTCATTAATGACAAACAAGCGTGATTCCCCTTTTGCTATAAATTGAAAAGCAATCAGCCAGGAGCATAACTTGAACATCATCCCTACTGCAGCTATTCTGATGAACCCATTTGAGCCTAAAAATTGCTCGGTGTATAATAAACGTATAACCAACGGCATAAAGATAATGCAGAGCAAAAGCAATGGCGCCAGAATTAAGACAGAAATCTCACCTTGTTGGTTGACAATTGTCGACATCTTTTCATTATTGGAGTTCACCTCAGAAAGCCGAGGGTAATAATCTGTTCCAATCGCGGTAAATATCATTCCGACATATGTATTGATTATCGTAAACCCCGCAGTGTACAGTCCGACAGCTTCAGTACCAGTTTCTTTTCTGATAAACCAGCGCAATAAATAAGCACTACCATTGACCAGAATCCCGCTCCAGCTCATCGCTAGTCCCATTTTAAGCATCCCTTTTCCTTCTCGAAAAACTTCGAATATACCTATTTCAACAGGCAGCAGAGGAATCTTTTTTGCATAATACCATGACACTATCAGGAGTGTTACCGAATTAAGGATCAATGTGGGCACAATACCTTTTATCCCATAAAAGTAATAAAGCGGTACGGAAATAAACAGACTTGCCGCAGCACCTATCAAAGAAGCCTTTGCCAAATCTTTTAATTGTCTCATACCTTGCAATACAACTCTCTGTCCCGCACAGATCTGATCAAGCAACAAGGTTACAGAAAGACATATAAAGGGGATAATATGTTTATCATCACCAAATGATGTTTTACTGAGCATAGGAGAGAAAGTTGAGACAGCGATTAATCCCAACAAACCCGTCCACCATACAAGTTTTCTCAGGGCCCCTACAACCTCCGACACCCTGTTCATGTCACCGCTCGCATTTGCCTCAGACACATTACGAACGGCACTTGATGACAGACCCATTGCCGTAATGCTTTGAATAAAATGAAGCGCAGATTGATATAATCCCTGGATGCCAACCCCAAGTGGCCCTAAGAGCATAGCTATAAACTTGCTCTTAACAACATTAATAAGAATCTGATAAAACTGGACACCTCCAAACAAGGAGGTGGCCTTAAAAATACCACGATACGAAGATCGAATATGCGTCGCTTTCTGATCTTTCACAACGACTGACTAAGAGAAGTTGGCAATTGCTTCGAGAATAAATGAGACTTCTTCCTCGTTGATTGCTGGCCCAATGGGTAAACTCAATTCCCTCTCATGAATCCTCTCAGTAATAGGAAGCGATAATCGGGGTATATTCCAAAACGCAGTGGAATAACATTGTTGATGATGAGGAGGAATCGGATAATGAATTACCGTCCCTACGCCTCTTTCCTGCAGATAACGCTGCAACTGATTACGTTTTTCGCATAAAACCGGGAAAAGATGATACACATTTTGATCATCGTCCAAGCGATCAGGCAACGAGACAAGAGGGTTCTTAATACCATCATAATACAACTGCGCCATTTTTTTACGATGAGCATTATCCTCAGTCAAATACTTTAATTTCACATCCAGTACAGCTGCCTGTATTTCGTCCAAACGGCTATTGCGCCCGGTATACTTGAATACATACTTCTTTTGAGAGCCATAGTTAGCCAGAGCGCGAATGGTAGCTGCCAACTCCGCGTCATTGGTGGTCACAGCCCCACCATCTCCGAAGGCCCCAAGATTCTTTCCAGGATAAAAGCTATGTCCAGCAGCATCGCCAACGCTTCCGGTCAGATTCCCGCCGGGTGCGATACAACCATGAGCTTGGGCGTTATCTTCTATCAATTTCAAATTGTAGTTCTTACAAATTGCACCTATCTTATCCGTATATGCGCAACGACCATAGAGATGTACGATACAAATAGCTTTTGTCTTTTCTGTAATGTGCTCCTCTATCTTGTCATCGTCAATTTCAAGAGTATTCAATCTGGGCTCCACCAAAACAGGAGTCAGCCCGTTTTCTGTAATGGCAAGAATGGTGGCGATATATGTATTGGCCGGGACAATTACCTCATCTCCTGGATTCATCGCACCCAGTTCAATGAACGCACGAAATATCAAGATTAGTGCATCCAGTCCATTGGCACAACCTACACAAAAATCGGTTCCAACAAATTTCGCATAGTTCTTTTCAAAGCGTTCATTTTCTTGCCCTTGCAAATACCAGCCGCTGTTCACAACTCGGGCCACGGCTGCGTTTATTTCGTCACCGTGCATCCTGGTGACATCCCGTAACGATAGAAAAGGTATATTCATTGAATTAAATATTTTTTACATATTTTGCGGGACTACCCATCCAAACCTGATTATCAGGAATATTTTTAGTAACAATACTGCCCGCCCCAACAAGGCTGTTAACACCAATTATTACTTTGGGAAGCAAAATTGCGCCCGCTCCAATTGTAACTCCCTTCTTAATATACGGGCCTCTAACATGATCTTCGTCATATGCCTCTCTTCCCATCGTATTATCATTGGTAGATGAAACCAAAACACTAATGAATACATCATCCTCCACTACCATATCACCCGTAATGTGTGAATTATCCATTATTTTCACTCGATTACCAATCTTTGTATTGTAATTCACACTAACATTGCGACTTATAATACAGTAATCTCCGACCTTACACTCCTCGCGGATTGAACAATAGTCCCCTAGGAGCGTATGTTCGCCGATCGTGGTTCCGGTATAAAGAACAACAGAAGGGCAAAGAATAGTGTATTCGCCCACCTCCAAAGGGGCATAATCCATTTTCAATTTACGCGCAACCGAGCCAGGTGAAGTAGGTAGCTTACCTAATACACAATGATCATATATTTCAACACTATTACGAATGATTGTGTTAGGATAGATAACTACATAATCGTGAATAATGACATCGTCTCCTATTTCAACATTCTCATGAATAATCGCTGTTTTTGCGATTTTCGCAGATCTACTAATCTTGTTCATATACAATTAATATTTTTAATCTTTGCTGTGCCTAATATACATTGATGCTTTTCTGCATCCTCGAGTGTTGTTGTAAACACGGCATTATGCTTATCTCGATTAATTTCTATGACTTCAACTCGAGCATAATAATCCGTATCCGGATAAACAGGAGCTATAAACTTTAAGTTTTGAGCCAAATATACAGTTCCTTCGCCAGGAAACTCTGTGCCCAAGATTTTCGAAAAGACAGACGCAGCTAACATGCCATGAACAATCGGCCGACCAAACATTGATAATTGAGCATAATGATCACTGACATGAATCGGGTTAAAGTCACCTGATACTTCTGCAAACTTGATAATACTTTCTTTTGGAAAAGATATCTTTTCTTCATAATAATCACCTATTTCAATCATAACATAATGAATTTTAGATAGTATTTATAATCCCTAATATAGTCCTCTGGTTCATAACAATGAGAAGCCAACACTAAGCAAATGCTTCCAGATGAAAAGCCCTGCTCTGCCGCCCAGATTCCGGGAGGGACATGAAGGCCATAGAAAGGTCTGTTTAATAATACCGTTCTTTTATTGCGCCCATCGTCAAGCAACACCTCGAATGCACCACTTGCCGCAACCAAGAACTGATGGCAGTGTTTATGAGCATGCGCCCCGCGGCATTCGCCACCAGGAATATCATAACTATAGAAGACTCTTTTTACCTCAAAAGGTAAATGAACTTCGTTGTAAACGTATGTTAGATTGCCCTGAGGAAAAGAGTTCTTCGGTAACTCTATGAACGAACAATCATAGACGGTTGGATTCTTTTTGTCAGCCATTGTGTAATGGGTTTAAGTATGTATTTGTCCACAACTATGCTGACGATTACTGTCATTGCAAGCGTGAAGACCACGTAAACTATCTCGTTTTCAAGATGAAGAATCTTATCAAAAACGACTGTCGTATAGCGGAGTATTATCTGGTGCACCATGAAAATAATGAAACTCATTTCACCCACACATTGAAGCCAACGATTCAACAGCCATTCCCTCCCCCCCCCAATTTGCTCAGATAATGATGCTATCAATATCAGTAATGCTACTGGAATCCAGTAAACCGGTGCAAATAAAGTTAAAGTTTCAGATAAGAGACAGGATTCTAAAACAAGAAATACTATCAATAAAGCGACAACTATTTGACTTATAACACGGTTCTTGCTTCTCACGGGCCTTTCCCTCAATTTCATATAACCCAGAGCTAAATAGATTCCAAGCACGAAATCCATCAAGCGCATATACGGGCTGATATACAGCACTGCGTGATATTTTTCTTCCGGTATCAATAAGGCAACAATCACATATATAACAGCCAACGCGGTTGCCAATGCCACTCTCCCTTTAGATGAGGTGTTGGAAATCCATTTGAAGACTATTGGGAAGACAATGGCAAAGAACATCGTATCTGCCAGATACCAACTCACAGCGTTGAACGAAAAATAAATCTCCTTTATCGGAATCCAGGTTTGAAGTAATACCGCATTTAAGAACAACTTCGGTATATCCATCCAACCAAATGACAAAAACGCAAAAGGCATAATCGCAAAGATACAAAGCCAATGAAGCGGATAGAATTTAATACATCTTCGCGAGAGATACTGCCCATAACTAAAATCTGTCATTATCACCTTATCTTTATATCCAAGTGACATAACAAACCCCCCTAGCACAAAGAAGAATGTAACCGCCATAGTTCCTCCACCTGGATAAAGATGCAGGCAATGATGGAAGAAGATAAAGAAGATAAAGATTCCTCTGAGGGAAGTCAGGCTCTTAATCACTGATTTGCAAATATAAGGAACTCCTGATAATCACGGATATAGTCGTCTTTATCGTACTTGGTGGAAGATAGTACCAACGCTAAAGAATTGGTTGAGAAGTTTTCCATCTCCCGCCACATCCCTTTGGGAACATAAAGTCCATTATAAGAGCGATTCAAAGAAAAAACTAATATCTCCTTGCCATCATCAAGCACTACATCAAAGCTGCCAGACAAAGCGACAATGAACTCCTGATTCTCTTTGTATGCATGACCTCCACGCTTCTCTCCACCTGGTACGTCATAAATCCAGTACGTCCTCTCAATCTTGAATGGAATGTCCTTTAACTCTTCTATCACCGAGAGATTACCTCGAGGATCAGAAATCTTTGGTAACTGTATAATTTTTGCTTGTTCCATTATTCTTTTGCTAACGTGCGTGAATTAATATCTTCTTTCATCTCATCAATCACCTTCAGTAAATACTGACCATACTGATTCTTCAGCATCGGTTTAGCTAGCTCTCTCATCTTTTCCTCTGTAATCCAACCGTTGCGGTATGCTATGCCTTCCAAGCAAGCAACCTTCAAGCCCTGACGTTTCTCAATCACCTCTACAAAGTTAGATGCCTCCGCAAGACTATCGTGAGTGCCAGTATCCAACCATGCAAAGCCGCGGCCAAATACTTGAACTTTAAGTTCCTCATCCTTCAGGAACACTTGGTTAACAGTCGTTATTTCAAGTTCACCACGTGCAGATGGCTTTATATGCTTAGCCACATCAACTACTTTGTTCGGATAAAAATACAGACCAACTACAGCATAATTACTCTTGGGTTCTTTCGGCTTTTCTTCTATGCTCAGACAGTTTCCTTGTTTATCAAACTCTGCGACACCATACCGTTCTGGATCCGAGACCCAATATCCGAATACGGTGGCTTTCTTATTCTCTTCCGCATCAATAACCGCTTTCCGAAGTAAACCCGTAAAACCGCTGCCATAGAAAATATTATCACCTAGAACAAGACACGCAGCGTCATCACCGATAAACTTTTCGCCAATAATGAAAGCTTGAGCAAGTCCATCAGGACTTGGTTGTTCAGCATATTCGAAATTTACACCATAATCGGAGCCATCACCTAAAAGGCGTCTAAAGCAGGGTAAATCATACGGAGTTGAAATAATCAAAATATCCCTTATTCCAGCCAACATCAACGCGCTGATAGGATAATAAACCATCGGCTTATCAAAAATTGGCAACAATTGCTTACTAACACCCTTGGTAATTGGGTATAGTCTGGTACCAGAGCCTCCGGCAAGTACGATTCCTTTCATCTGAACAACTTTTCAATATTAAATATGATAAACCCCCTTGATAGGACAAACATTGTGGCAATCCAGAATAACCTTCCCCTTCAACTTATCCCAATTCTGCTTGATATGGTCATGCTTGACCATAATCACCACCATATCCACTTCGCTGAGGAACTGGTCAAAATCCAGAATCTGGTTCGGCACAATTTCCTTATCGGTGAAGAACGGATCGTAACTCTTCAGCGGTCTTGCCAAGTGTCGCTCCTGAATGTCAAGCATCTGAAGTGTCGGACTTTCACGAACGTCATCGACATTCTCTTTGTAAGTGATGCCGTAAAGACCCACTTTTCGATTATCCGTGATACCATTTTCCTTCATTATCTCGTAGATGCGCTCCAGTACAAACACCGGCTGGCTGTCGTTTGTCTTCATGGACTCATCAATCACCTTGGCGAGTTGCGGATAATCGCCCACAAGGAACCAAGGATCCACGCTGATGCAGTGGCCACCAACACCAGGGCCAGGCTGGAGGATATTCACGCGGGGGTGCATGTTGCAGATCCGGATAATCTCATACACATCCATATTGTCGTGACGGCAAATACGCGAGAGTTCGTTTGCGAATGCAATATTCACTGCACGGAAGGTATTCTCTACAACCTTCGTCATTTCAGCAGTGCGGATGTCAGTCACAACAATCTCGCCCTGGCAGAAACTCGAATAGTATGACTTTACTTTCTCTCCTATTTCGCGGTTATCTGCACCAATTGTGCGGTTGTTGTGCAGCAGCTCATACACCATATTGCCAGGAATGATCCGCTCCGGAGCGTGGACCAGATTGATGTCTTCACCAATCTTGAAACCATTGGCCTCAATCACAGGGCGTACAAACTTGTCGATTGTACCAGGGCTCACGGTCGATTCGATGACAACCGTCGCACCCTTTGGGCACACCTTCATCACATCTTTCACCGCGGAAACCACGTAGCAGGCATCCACTTTCTTGCTGAACTTGTCGTACGGGGTCGGGACCGACACGATATACATATCTGTCTTCTGATACTCCGTGGTGAACTTGATACCCGCTTTCACGGCGGCTGCAAAAAGTTCGTCTAGACCATCTTCCTTAAACGTGGTCTTGCCAGCGTTCAACGTTGCGACTAACTTCTTATTATAATCAGTACCAATGACTTCCACGCCGTGCGAAGCCATCATCAAAGCAGTGGGCAGTCCAATATAGCCCAATCCAATTACGTTAATCATTTTGTATTGTAAATTATTATTTAACTTCGTATCTATCAACTTCTTCGCCATTAAGTGCGCGCACTATTCTATTGCAAGCCTTTCCGTCACCGTACGGATTCACGGCCTTACTCATTCTTTCATACGCCACGGGATCATCGAGAAGGGTGCTCACCTCACTCACAATGAGGTCGTGGTTGGTACCAACCAGGTGAACAGTGCCACTTTTTAATGCTTCTGGGCGCTCGGTAGTATCGCGCATCACAAGTACTGGTTTACCCAGGCCAGGTGCCTCTTCCTGAATTCCGCCACTATCGGTCAAGACCACGGTGCTCTTATCCATCAGATACACAAACTCCAAGTACTGCAGTGGCTCAATAAAGAAGAAGTTCGGGCGAGTCAAATCCTCACCAAACACCTCATGGATTGGCTTGCGCACATTGGGGTTGAGGTGCATGGGGTAAACGAAATCTACCTCAGGATACTTCTCTGACAAATCCTTCATGGCTGTCACCATGCTGATGAAGCCATCACCAAAGTTCTCGCGACGGTGGCCAGTGATGAGCACAAGCTTCTTGCCGCCATCCAGACGAGTCACATCGTAACCAGCATTCTTGAGCACGTTAATCTGCTCGTCGGCCAAAGCCTTATCAGTCTTGAGCTTATCGACCACCATGTGGAGGGCATCGATAACTGTATTACCGGTGACGAAGATCTGGCCTTGGGCCTTCTCCTCCTGCAGATTATGCTCGCTGAGGGGTGTAGGGGCAAAATCGTAAGTAGCGATACGGCCAGTAATCTGGCGGTTCATCTCCTCGGGCCAAGGGCTATAGATGTTATGTGTGCGCAAGCCAGCCTCTACATGGCCAACAGGAATCTGCTGGTAGAATGCAGCAAGTGCTGCTGCCGTAGAAGTGGTAGTATCTCCATGTACCAGCACTACATCGGGCTTGCACTCCTTGAACACATCGCGCATACCCGTGAGTACACGGGCAGTGACATCGTAGAGGTCCTGCCCCTGCTTCATGATGTTCAAGTCGTAGTCGGGCTTGACATCAAATATGGTGAGTACCTGGTCCAGCATCTCGCGGTGCTGTCCCGTAACGCATACTATGGTTTCGAACTCATCGGGGTGTTTCTGGAACTCCTTCACCAGCGGGCACATCTTAATGGCCTCTGGGCGTGTTCCAAACACTAACATTACTTTCTTCATAATAAAAAACTAATTATTCGTTCTGACTGGCAGTATCGAACTGCATCA
>JAEEGK010014650.1_pt1 | contig 17485 bp, 16 predicted proteins | sample 8958771 | NCBI WGS metagenome assembly JAEEGK01 (sample SAMN16246547, study PRJNA631951) | gut metagenome | biome: gut microbiome; feature: rumen; material: SC-attached | host: Bos | place: Iran: Karaj | collected 2018-10
GCATGTCCCCAGCACATCGGCATCATCGACGCTTTGAAGGAGATCGCCGCGGATTACGATAAGTAAAAGAGCCAGATGAAAAATCGCCCCCATGGAGCCATGCTCCATGGGGGCGAAACGTTATTCACTTGTCGTCACGAAAGCCTCAGCCTTCGATCATGATGGTTTTCTTCTCCGGCAGCTTCTTTTCCGTCTTCTTGGGGATCTGGAGGCTCAGGACGCCGTTTTCGAACTTGGCGCCGATGTCCGTTTCCTCCACGGCTTCGCCCACATAGAAGCTCCGCTGCAGGGACCCGGCGTAGCGCTCCTGACGGATCAGCTTGCCCTTCTTTTCCTCTTCCTTTTCGATGCCCTTTTCGGCGCTGACGGTGAGGTAGCCGCCCTCCAGGCTCAGCTGGATCTCTTCCTTCTTGAAGCCGGGCAGGTCGATGTCCACCTCGTAGCGGTCCTCATGTTCCTTCACGTCCGTCTTCATCTCGTGGGAGGCATTCCGCCCGTAGAGCTTGCGGTCGATGTTCCGCAGCTCCCGCAGGGTGGGGAAGTCGAACAAGTCATCAAACAAATTCTCTCCAAAAATACTCGGCAACATAAGTCATACCTCCTTTTGATATGCACGCTGTTTATTGCCTGAGCATCGGGAGCGGAGGTCATTCATTCGATCCACTTCGATCTGTGATCTCTGTTCCTTTGTTCTGCCCCTATTATAGCACCGGAATTAGCACTGTCAAGAGGAGAGTGCTAATTTTATTGTGAACTTTTTGTTAAATACAGGAATTTATATCGGAAAATTTCAAGCAAAAGGAACGGCCTCCCCGAAGGGAGGCCGTTTTTGCGCCCTCGTCAGAGCAGCCCGTTGATGACCGCCCGGAGCCGGTCGTTGTAGAATTTCGCGTCCGGCAGCATGTCCTGGATCATGAAGGCGGCGCTGAGCTTTTCCGCCGGGTCGGCCATCATCCAGGCCCCGGCGGCCCCTTCCCAGCCGAATTCGCCCACGCTGCCGTTACTCAGCCCGGCGGCGGGGTCCATGAGGGTGCGCACGCCGTAGCCGTAACCGTAGCCCTTCATCTCGCCCACCTGGAATACCTTGAGCATGTCCGCGGTCAGGAGATTCTGGCGCATCATGTCGATGGTTTTCCGCCCGATGATCTTTTCGCCCTTCCAGGTGCCGGAGTTGGCCAGCATGGCGGAGAAGATCTGAAGATCCCGCAGCGTGGAAATGAGGCCCGCGTCCGCCGCCTCGTAGGCCGCGTCCTCCCGGTACATGCTGTCCAGGGGGTCCCCCAGCAGGTCGTCGCAGGGAACGTAGCTGCCGTCTGGCAGGCGCTTGACACACTGAGCCATCCGTTCCCGCCAGCCGGGGCGGAAGCGGAAGCCGGTATCCTGCATGCCCAGGGGTTCAAAGAGCTTTTTCTCCATGAATTTGCCCAGGCTCATGCCGCTCACGACCTCCACCACCACGGCCATGATGTCGATGCCGTAGCCGTACTGCCACTGGCTGCCGGGCTCAAAGAGCATGGGCACCTGGGCCAGCGCCTTGATCTCCTCCATCAGGGAATATCCCGCCTGGAATTTGCTGCCCCCCAGCTTGTCGTGGACCTCCTGGAGGCCCTTGGCGGTGGGGCTGTCCCCGAAATCGTAGAAGCCCACGTTCATGTTGAACACATGCTTCATCAGCATGGGCTCCTTGGCCTCCTCCACGGCCCAGCTGCCGTCGGGCTTCCGGACGCTGAGAAGCATGTGCTTGTATTCCGGGATGTATTCGGAGACCGGGTCGTCCATGAGGAAGGCCCCCCGCTCATATTCCATCATGCCGCAGAGGGCGGAGAAGGCCTTGGTGATGGAGTGGATGCGGAACAGGGTGTCCGGCGTGAGGGGCTTTGTCCGGGCGATGTCCCGGCAGCCGAAATAGCCCTCGTAAAGCAGCTCCTCCCCCTTCATGACGCTGAGAGCGGCCCCGGGCAGACCCCGGTCGATGTATTTTTGCAGCAGCAGGTCCAGATCTTTAGCAGTAGACATAGAGATGCTCCTTTCGCTTTTTCTTCATTGTACCATACCCTCTCCGGGCTTACAACGAAGAAAAACCTCTTGACAAGCAAGGTCGATTGTTATAGTCTTCTCATAAAGGTCGATAATCATAGACTAAGGAGGGCGCTTATGGCTTATCATCGTCTTTGCGAGAGCGATTACCGTTTCCTGTCCCTGATCTGGGACCATGAGCCCGTCAATTCCACGGAGCTGGTGCGCATCTGCGCCAGCGAGCTGGGCTGGAAGAAATCCACCGTCTACACCATGGTGAAGAAAATGACGGAGAAGGGCCTGGCGGTGAACGAGGATGCGGTGGTGCGCAGCCTGGTCCCCCGGGAGGAGATCCAGCGGCAGGAGAGCCGCAGCTTCGTGGACCAGACCTTTTCCGGCTCCCTGCCCGGCTTCTTGGTCTCCTTCTATGGCGGCAAGGGCATCTCCGAGGAGGAAGCGGCGGAGCTGGAAAAGCTGATCCGAGAGATGAAGCGGGAATAAGGATATGGAAAGGATCTTCCTTTGCGTCCTGCGCATGAGCCTGGCCGCCGGAGTGGTGATCCTGGGGGTGTTGTTCCTGCGCCTCATGCTGCGCCCCGCACCGAAGAAGTATTCCTATTTCCTCTGGGTCGCAGCGGCCTACCGCCTCTGCGCTCCCGCCGGTCTGGTCGCTCCCTTCAGTCTTTTTCGGCTGCTGCGCCGGCCCGTGACCGCCGTAGCCGTCCGTGCGCCCTTCGAACTGCGCTCCGGGCTGGAAGCGGTGATCCCCGATCCGGCGGGGGTGGCCCATCCCGCCGCGCAGACTACGCGGGCGGCGGTCACCGCCGCAGCGGCTTCCTTCCCCTGGCTGCGCCTCCTGGCCTGGGTCTGGCTGGCTGGCGTCGCGGTCATGGCGCTTTACAGTCTCTTATCCGGGCTGCTCCTCCGCCGGAACCTCCGCACGGCCATCCGCCAGGAGGAAGGGGTCTGGCGGGCTTCGGGTATCTCCGCCCCCTTTCTGCTGGGCTTTCCCCGTCCCCGCATCTATCTCCCCTGGGGGCTGGAGGGCGCGGACCTGGAAAACGTGCTGGCCCATGAGCGGGCCCACATCCGCCGGGGGGACCACTGGTGGCGCTTCCTCGGCTGGACCCTCCTTTGCCTCCATTGGTTCAACCCCCTCTGCTGGTTGGCCTACTTCCTCATGGGCCGGGATATGGAGCTGAGCTGCGACGAGGCGGTGCTGGCCCATCGGGAGGAGAAGCGGGAGGACTATGCCCGCAGTCTTCTGCATATCGCCGCCCGGGTAGGTCCACATTCCCCGGCCCCTCTGGCTTTCGGGGAGATCGGGGTGAAGCAGCGGGTGGCGAACGTAATGCGCTGGCGTCGTCTCCGGGGCTGGACCAGGGTCCTTGCGGTGGTGCTCTGCGGCCTCTTCTTCCTTGCCGCCGCCACCGACGCCCAGGCGCTGGCCCTGCCGCCCCGGACCCTGACCCTGAATGCCGACGGTACCGTCGGCGCTCTCCGCTGGGGCATGACCGTGGAGGAAGCCCGGGCGGCCTGCCCGGAGCTGACCTTCGTCGAGTCCGACGGAGGCGTGAGGCCCTGGGCGGTCTACGCCTCCCTGTCGGAGGTGCGTTTTCAGGGCTACCCGGCGGAGGTGACCTTCTGCTTCATGCAATATGAGGTGGACGAGGGAATTTACAGCGCTTCGGAGGGCCTGCCCCTCCTACTGAGCTATGAGATCGTCATCCCCGGCTATGCCCAGGACCTCACGGAAAAGCTGGAAGCGATCCTTGGGCCCCGGGAAACGCACCAGCGGGACCTGAGCGGCCAGCAGCCCGTTGCCTATGTGGAAGGCGCGCCCCGGCCTCCCTACGAGGAGCGGGAGCTGCCGGAGGAGGAATGGTACTGGCATTCCGGCGAGTCGGCAGCGGATCTGGTGCGCGTGGAAGACCTGCGCCGGACGGTCCCCGCCTGGCGGGGAATGACAGACCGGGAACTGCTGGAAGCCTGGTGCTATACCTATGGCTGGGATGCCCGCATCCGGCTCCGTCATAGCTGGGATGGAGTAGACACGGCCTTCGTCGCTGCCGGGGAGGGCTATGCCTATCAGCGCCTGCTGACGGAGAAAGCAGAATAAGGAGTGTGGATCATGCGCGAGATTCCGGAAAGCGTCGTCGCCCTGCTGGGGGAAGACGCACTGAAAAGAGCTTTGGCGGAGGCCGCGCCGGGGACGGCGCTGTGCACCGGCGTGGATATCCCCTTCTACCCCCGACTGAGCATCCGCTCTAATGCCCATGCCCTTCGCATGCTGCTGCAAACGGAGGAACAGGCCCTTTTTTGGGAGCTGCTGAAGCTGTCCGGCCTGCGGCAAAGCGGCTGGAATGTCCGCCGGTTCAAGGGAGATACCGGCGCCCAGCGGCTCTGGGGGATCGTGCTGGGGCTGATGGAGCATCCCCCGGCCCTGCTGGCCCTGGAGCCCATGAGCGGCATGAACGAGCGGGAGCGGGAGGGTTTCGCGGCCCTGCTCCGCCGCTGCGGGGAGGAGGGGATCCCCTTCACCTATACGGCGGCGCGGCTCAAGGACGTGATGGATCTGGGGCTGCCCCAGCGCCTCCGCCTCGCCCTGCCCGGCGGCTGGCGGGAGATGGATACGGCGCAGGCGGAGGCGGCCCTGGCCGGGGAAGAAGAAAAGAGCTGGAACAAGCTCCAGCTCCGCTGGGAGGAGAGAGAAGATGGGAAAGCATCTGAGGCATGAAGTCTATGTGCTCCTTCGCCGCTGGCCGGCGCTCCTGCTGATCCTGGCGGCCTTGATCGGCAATTACTGGCTGGGGGGCGTCAACAAAGTCGCCGGTGCGGGAGGATACGATCGGCGGATCGACGCCAAGTGCTTCTGGCTCATGACAAGAACTGAGTTCGAGGGCAACCTGAGAGGGTACGAATACTACATCAAATACACCCATCGGACGGTGGAAGAGATCGTGGAGAGCTACGGGCTGACGGATGCGGGCATTACGGAATTGGAGGAGATTTATCCCCTCCTGGCCGGGGCTCAATACCGGCGCTGCCTCTGGTTTTTGGGAGGCCTACTCTTCCTGTGCATGATCCTGCCCCCGGTCCTGATCCGCGATCCGATGAATTCCGGCGTTCCGGCGCTGGCCGCCAGGCTGACCCGATCCGGTCGGACGTCCGCTTTGGCCAAGATAATGGTTTATGATCTCTGCGTCCTGCTTATCAGCCTGATCTCCACCCTGATACAGATCGGGGTCTACGCCGGGAGCATCGTTTCCCAGGCGGGCTTTGCCTATGTGCTGGGCACCGTGCTGCTGCGGCTGCTGCTGGACCTGGCGGTGCTGTCCGTACCCCTGTATCTGGCCTTCCTCATCCGGCGCATCCCGGGGCTTGTCGCCGTGGAAGCGGCCTACGGCGTCGTCTGCTATATTCTGAATGTGGCTGCCTGCAACTCGGACCAGCTGCTGCCCATCCCCATCCCGGCATACCTCCACGGCCTCCGTCCCCTTTGGCAGCAGGGCGGGCCTGCCGGCTGGATCGTCCTTGCCGCCGCCGTCTCCCTCGTTTGGATCGTCCTCTTTACCGTCCTCTCCGTCCGCTGCTTCCATCGGGAAGGAGAAAAGCGCCTCGGCGTCCGGGAAGCGGCGGAGAGCCTGAAAGCGGCAAATTGACCGCCGCAGCGTCCTGCCTTCCCCCTGGGGGAAGGCGCCCGAAGGGCGGATGAGGGCCCCCCGTCCCCCCGCGGGAAGATTCCCGGAAACCCTCTTGACAAAATAGGTCTATAATTATAGACTCATTGCGCAAGACTATGGATATAGACCCACGACACCGCCATAGTGGCAAGGAGGTCTGAAATGAAAAAGATTTGGAAATCGGCGCTGCTGCTGTCTTTGATCCTGCTTCTTTTGCTTTCCGCCTGCGGGAAGCCGGAGCCGCCCCAGCCCACGGCGGGGCCTTCCGCCGCCCCAGGCGAGGCCCCTATCCCAGTGTCAGATACGCGCTATCTGCGCTACGACGTGACGGAGGAAGCCCAATTCGACCTCAGCTATGAGGACCATTTCTTCACCGAGACCGAGCTGATCCTCCTGGGGAAGCGGAAGGGCGCGACTCTCCTCCTGCGCGTCCCCCTGGCGGGGGGCGACGCCGCGGAGCTGCCCCTGGACAAAGCGTATAAGCAGGCGGCTGCCGGGCCCGGCTGCCTCTGGCTGGGGGACCGGATGGAGCTGGTCCGCCTGGACGCCGCCGGGCAGCAGACCCTGTCCCTGACCTTCCCGGAGATGATCGAGGACCTTTTCTGCGACGAAACGGGCCGCCTCTATGTGGCCCACCGCAATTCCCTGACCCTGGTCAGCGATTCGGGGGAGAAGGAGAGCATCCCCCTGCCCAAGGACTACACCGGAGGCAGCCTTCTTCGCCTGGGCTCCGGGGAGATCGCCGTCTTCGCCTCCCGCATCAAGGGCCCTGTGGCACGGATGCAGCGCGTCAGCAGCGGCGCCCTCGTGCCGCTGAACGTCGGAGACGCCAATATCGGGGTGCTGGCGTCGGGGGACTCTGGGGCGGACTTCTATTATCTGGAATCGAACTATATGGATCTCCTCAGCGAGGCAAGCCGGGTTTTCCGCTTTTCCGGCGGCGCGTCCACACCCATCTTCGACCTGGCCGGGACGAGCCGGGAGGGAAAGGTCCGGGGCTTCCGCCCCCAGGGGGCGGATTTCCTCCTGGTGTATGGGGGAGACGAAGGAACGGGCCTCCTGCGCTTTACTCCCACGGAGGCGGAAAAGAAAATCCTCACCGTGGCCCGGCTGAACAACAACCATTATATCACGGAGCTGATCAACCGCTTCAACCGGGAAAACCCGGAATACTATCTGATCAACCGCTTTTATCTCGGCCTGGATACCGAAATGATGACGGAGATGCTGGAGCTGGACATCCTGGCGGGGGACCGGCCCGACCTTCTGGACACCATGCTTACGAATCTGGAGGTCTACGGGGCCAAGGGCCTGCTGCGGGACCTCTATCCCATGATCGACGCGGACCCGACGATCTCCCGGGAGGACCTCGTGCCCTCCGTCCTCCATGCCATGGAGACGGAAAGCGGCGCGCTCTACCGCCTGTGGCCGACGTTCACCCTTTACAGCAGCTGTGGATCGGCAGCGTATGTCGGAGATGCGGAGGGCTGGACCCCGGAGGATATGTACCGCATCATGGAGGAAAACCCGGAGCTGATCCTTCTCGGCAGGTCCAACGACGGCGCCCGCGCCTTTCTGAATTGGACGCTCACCGGCGTGATGGACCGCTTTGCGGACTTCGGGAAAGGAGAGCTGCGCTTTGACACCCCGGAGTTTGTCGAATACCTGGCCTTCCTCCGGGAGATGGTCGAGAGGGTCCGGAACTATGACGGCGGCGATATGCTGCTGGGCGTTCTCCGTGCCGGCTCCGCCTCCGCCTTTGCCCGGGGCGTTACGAATGCCGAGCTGGCGGATTTGCGCATCATCGGCTTCCCCACCTGGGAGGGGACGGGCCTCCGCTGCACCGGGCTTTACAGCTTCTCCGTCTTCGACGGCACCGGAAATGAAGAGGATGCCTGGGCTTTTATCCGCTGGCTCCTCAGCGAGGACGTGATGAAAAGCCTGGATTTCGGTATGCCTCTGCGTCAAAGCGTGCTGGAAGCCCAGCTGGAAACCCTGAAGAACGGTGCGCCGGAGACCACCGTCACCCAATTCGTTGACCCCATCGCTGCGGCCTCGGGCACGAACACGGAAACCGTGACCTACACCCTCCCGGCGGTGCCGCCCCTCACGGAGGAACAGCTTTCCACCATCCGGCGCTTGCTGGACGGCATCGACGGCGTTTATGAGGATACCATCAGCCATCCCTGCTACCGTATTGTTTGGGAGGAGTGCGTCAATCTCTTCAAGGACGCAAAGACCCCGGAGGAGACCGCCAGGGCCATCCAGGACCGGCTGACCATCTATCTGGCGGAGCGGGCGTCATGAAGCGGAAATACAGGAGCCGCCGCAATAGCGGCGGCTTCCTTTTCCTCCTGCCCAGCCTTTTGGGGATCGGCTGCTTTTATATCCTGCCCTTCCTCCTGATCGTGGGCTGGTCCTTTCTGGAGGACCCCTTCAAAAAGACCTTCGTTGGTCTAAAGAACTATGCTTCGCTCCTGCATAATGCAGCCTTCCGCCTGGCCATGAAGAATACCCTGGCCTTCCTGGGCTCGGCGGTGGTGAGCGCCCTGGTCCTCTCCCTGGCCCTGGCCCTGGCGCTCCGGGCCCTGGTCCCCCGCTCGAGGCTTCTGCGTGCCGTGCTGCTCTTTCCCCTCACCGTCCCCGTGGTGACGGTGGTGCTGCTCTCTGCCCTCCTGCTGGACTGGTACGGGGTGGTGAATGGGCTGCGGGGACTGCTCCGGCTGGCCTCGGTGGACTGGCTGGATGGGATCCATGCCCGACGGAGCATGCTGCTCCTCTATCTGTGGAAGCACTGCGGCCTCTATGCACTCCTGTTCCTCTCCGCCCTGGAGACCGTACCGGTGGAGGAGCGGGAGGCGGCGGCCCTGGATGGTGCGGGGAAAGCGCGCACCTTCCTCCATATCGAGCTGCCCCATCTGCTGCCCAGCTTCCTCTTTGTTTCCCTGGTGTGCCTCTTTTTCGGCTTCCGCTTCTTCCGGGAGATCGTCCTTCTGGAGGGGCGCTATCCCACTCCCTCCCTCTATATGCTCCAGCATTTCATGCGCAATGTCTTCGCCGTGCTGGATTACCAAAAGCTCTGCGCAGCGGCGGTGCTGCTCTTTGGCCTGGCGGCCCTGGCTCTGGGCCTGCCCGCCGCGCTGCTGCGCAGGCGTTCCGGCGGAGTGGAGTTCCTCTCCCTCACCGCCGGAGGCATAGGCGCGGGAAATGGGAAGCATCCGGCCCTGGCCGCTGTTTTCATCGTCCTTTTGCTGCTCCCCGGCCTGGTGCCCACCCTGGTGACCCTGGTCCATTCCCTGGCCCCGGAGGCGGAGCTGGGCGCAAGGTATACCCGCATCCTCAAGCAGATCGGCTTTCAGGATGGGCCGGTGAAGCTGCTGCTGGTTCCCCATGGGTTGACCCTTGCCTCTTACCGGGAACTGCTGGCGGGCAGTCCGCTCCTCGCCTCCTTCGGGCGCAGCCTCCTGTATACCCTGCCTGCCCTCATGGTGCAGCTGCCAGTGGCGGTGTGCGCAGCCTGGGGCTTCAGCCGCCTCCGGGGCAAGGGACGGGACGCCCTGCTCCTTCTGTATCTGGTGCTGCTCCTCCTGCCCTGGGAGGTGACCCTGGTGCCCAATTTCCTGGTGGCCCGCTTTCTGGGCTTCCTGGAGACCCCCTGGGCCGTGTGGCTGCCCTCCGTGTTCTCGCCCCTGCCGGTGTATTTGCTGACGAAGGAGCTTCAGCGCCTCCCCGCCGAGCTGCGGGAGGCGGCGGCTTTGGATGGGGCGGGGTCCCTGCGGACTCTGACGCGGGTGCTGCTGCCCAATCTGGGGCCCGCCTTGGCTGCCGTGTTGCTCCTGGATTTCATCGACCTGTGGAATGCGGTGGAGATGCCCCGGACCCTTCTGCGCAGGCCGGAGCTGCAGCCCCTCTCCGTCACCCTGGCGTCGATCTCCCCGGAGGACCCTCTGGGCCCCGTCTTCGCCGCTTCCTTTTTGTATATGCTCCCGCCCCTCCTGCTCTTTGCGCTGCTGTTCGGCAGAAGGGCGAAAAGATGAACGAAACAGCGGAGGCAGCCGCCTCCGCTGTTTTCAATCTTATGGCTCCTCACCATAGCTCCCGTACTGCTCTATGCGCTCGTTGACCGCGTCCACGGCCTCCTGGGCCTGCGCCACCGGGTCCGGGGTCTGGGCCGTCGGGCTGCCCCCGCTGTTCCCGATGCCGAATGCGCCCATCTGGGCAGCGAAAAGCAGGGCCACGATGACGATCACCAGCAAGATGACCACCAGCATCAGGCCGGAGCTGCGGCCCTGGTCGTTTCGGTGCATGGCCGGTCCCCCTTTCCGAAGGAATCTGACGGCCCTATTCTACCACGTTCCCGCCGTCTTGTCACGGCCCGGGTTTCCGCCCGCTTGACAGACCGCCCCGCCTTGCCTTAAGATGGGACCATATTTTCATAGGAGGGGAGGATGGGCATATGGAGCGGACGAAGGAATTCCTGCGGGCCTTCACACCCCGGCGGCGGGTCGTTTATCTCCTGGGCACCCTGCTTTTAGGCTGCGGCATCGCCATGAACACAAAGACCCAGCTGGGCATCGCCCCCATCCTCTCCGTGGCCTGGAACCTGAGCGAGCTGATCGGCATCCCGTTCAGCCTCATGAGCTTTTTCTACTACTGCTTCCTGATCCTTCTTCAATGGCTCCTCCTGGGCCGGGCCTTCGAGCCCATCCAGGCGCTGCAGCTCGTCGCCAGCTTCCTCACCAGCTTTTTCATCGGCATCTTCGGGCGCTTTCTGCCCCAGGCGGTCTCCCCGGTGGGGCGCGGCGCCATGCTCCTGGGGGCCATCGTCCTGACGGGCTGCGGCATCATCCTCTCCGTGGGGGCCCGCTTCGTCCCCAATCCGGGGGACGGTATGGCGTCTGCCATCGCCCGGCGCACGGGAAAGAGCCTGGGCCTCAGCAAGAATATCCTGGATATCTCCAGCTTCCTTCTGGCCGCGGCCCTGGGCTTCGTGTTTCGGGGCAGGCTCATGGGCGTCGGCGTGGGCACGGTGGTGACCATGCTCCTCACGGGGCGGGTGGTGGCCCTGCTGCAAAAGCCCCTCCTGCGCCTGGCAGGCCTCAGTGAAAACTGAATAAGAAACAGCCCGGAACCTGAAAAGGTTCCGGGCCATCGGTTTATAAATTGAGCCTCGCAGAGTTCGCGGCTCGCAAGCCGCGAAGAAATCAGACATTTTTCGCACGGACATGCGCCGGGCGAAAAATACCTCTCGCGGAGCGACTGTGCGAGCGAAGCGAGTGCGGGTAGCGGAGCGCGATCCCTGCTCAAAGTGAAGCGTCAGCTTCGCTTTGACGTATATTAGCTGGTGGGGGAGACCTTGGAGTCCACGTGCATGCCCATGCCGGCGGTATGGGCGGAGACCTCGGAGGCCAGGTACAGAGCGGCGTTGGCCACTTCCTCGGGCTTGGCGTAGCGCTTGTCCATGGCGTAGTTGGAGGCCAGCATGGCCATGGCTTCCTCGTGGGTCATGCTGTCGCCGAAGAAGTCCTTCTCGATGCGCAGCATCATGGGAGTGTCCACGGGGCCGGGGCAGATATAGTTCACATGCACGCCCACGGGGCCCAGCTCCAGGGCGACGCACTTCGTAAGGCCGGCCACGGCATACTTGGAGGAGACGTAGGCGCTGTTGGAGGCGGTGGGCTCATAGGCGGCGGCGGAAGCGACGACCACCACGGAGCCGGACTGCTTTTCGATCAGGGTGGGGGCGGCGTACTTCAGGGTGAGCATGACGGCGAAGACATTGAGCATATAGGTCTGCTCAAAGAGCTCCAGGGTCATGTCCTGCACGGGATGGGCCTTGCCCTCGTAGCCCGCGTTGGGGATGATCACGTCCAGAGTGCCGAAGCGGGCCTTGGCCTGCTCCACGAAATTCTTGATGTCCTCTTCCTTGTTCAGGTCGGCCACAAAGCCGGCCACCTGGCCGGGGGCTGCGCCCAGGGTGGGGATGAGATCGTCGATCTTCTTCTGGCTGGTGGAGGAGAAGGCGACCTTCGCGCCTTCACCGAGGAACGCCTTGACGATGGCGGTCCCGATGCCGCCGGTGCCGCCGGTGACCAGAACGACTTTGTCCTTTAACTTGAGATCCATGTCTGTTCCTTCCTTTTGTGCGTCATATTACCGGCTGATGTTCAGCCGCGCAACATCCTAGCACCTTATGTCCCATCTTGTCAAGGCAGCACCGCTTAATTCTGCCTGCGCAAGACATATCCCGCGAATCGTGCGTCGGTGCCTCATACTAAGTCCTGATAGAAAGCTTTAACCGAGCAGCGAGCAGAAATCGCGCCAGACGAGGCGTCGGACGCAGACGGGCTGTCGCCCGTCAAGGACGACAACGAAGTATGGCACAATTTTATGCCGCTGCGAATTAAAGGGTACTATCAGGACTTAGTATCAAGTCTGACCGTCTGCCGGCAGAAAGCCGCCCGCAGCGCAGAACTGCGGGCGGCGAATGCTTCTTTATGCGCCCCGATCCTCTCCGAAATAATGCCAAACCCGGAGTCCCAGCTCCGCCCCGGCCCGGATGTTGGCCTCCGCGTCGTCGATATACAGGGTCTCGGCAGGGTCGATGCCATAGCGGTCCAGAAGCAGGCGGTAGAAGCTCTTGTCCGGTTTGCAGACCTTCTCCCGGGAGGACACCGCTTCCCCGTCCAGCTCCTTCAAGGCCGGGAAGGCCTCCTTGGTGAAGGTGAAGGAGGGCTCGGCATAGTTGGTGAGGGCGTAGAGCTTTTTCCCCATCTCTTTCAGCGGGGCGATGCAGGCATACAGAGGCAGGGGTTCCATGGTCTCGGGAAAGCGGTAAAGGGCTTCCAGCACCATCTTCGCCCCGCCGGGCACCCCCGCGGCCAGGGCGATCTCCTCGGCGATCTGCTCGTTGGGCTTCCGCCCCAGGTCGAATTCGCTCCAGCGGTGGACGGGACCGAACATGGCTTCCTTCAGGGCCTGGCGGTGCTCCCCGGGCAGCAGCGACGCCACCCGCTCCGGCTCGAAGGTCAGCAGCACCTTGCCCACGTCGAAAATGACCGTTCCGGCCTCCAGCAGTCTCTTGTCCATCAGGGCCTGCCCCCGGCGCCGAAGCGCGCCGCGTCCTTTCTGCGTTCCGTTTTCATGTCCGGCTGCTCCTTTGCGGCAGCCCTCTCCCCGCAGGGGGGAGGGCTGCGCCGAAATATGAGACCATCATAGCAGAAGGGCGCGCCTCTGTCGATACTTTCCGGAAAACGGTTCAGACATTCCCGCCGCGGCTCGGGCGTCTGTGCTGCACCCGCAGCCGGAAGAGGCCGTGGTGGTTGCAGCAGGCATAGAGGTCCTTCACCCCTCCGAGCTTGAACCGCGCCTCCGCGCCGCCCTCCGGATAGAGCTTCCTGAGCTGCATATCCTGGTCGGAAACGGCGGCCAGGAAGGAGATGTGATGCGTCCGGGTCATGGGGTGGAGGAGAGAAACGTAGTATTCGTCCTCCACGACTTCGACCTTGATCTCGTGCTCCCCCTCCGCCGCTTCCGGCTCCAGGGGCGGCAGCATGATGCCGCAGCAGCTGACCACGGCCTCTCCGATGGTCCGGATCACGTTTCCGCAGACCGGGCAGACATAGAATTTGCTTTTCAGCATATTGGCGGAGCGGTTCCCGTTCCGGATCGCGTCGCCGGACACCAGCTCGATCAGGGAAATGTCCAGGGCCCTGGCCAGGGGCTCCAGCAGGCTGATATCGGGGTAGCCCTTGCCGGTCTCCCATTTGCTCACCGTCTTGCTGCTGACGTAGAGCTTTTCCGCCAGCTCCTCCTGGGTCAGCTTTTTTCCTTCCCGCAGATTGCGGATCACCGCGCCGGTGACATAGCTGTTCATGGCCTTCGCCTCCTTACGGCGCTACTCTACCACAGGCATGGTCCGTTAGCTACCTACGCTGCGTAGGGTCAAAAGCGGGCGGAGGCAGCCGGAAAGGCTGCCTCCGCGAAAAAGTTCAGTCCTTTTTGGGAGGGGGCATGAAGAAGGCGGGGGCGGGCACGCTGTTGTCCTCCTTGAAAAGGAAGCGGACGGCGTCCTGGAAATACTTGCCCCAGGAGGTGCCCCAGTGGGATTCCCGGCTGTCGATGAGCAGGCAGAGCTGCCTGTTGTTCAGCTTGAGGGAATCCTTCATGCGGCGGTAGACGGTGATGGTGGAGGTGAATATGGTGACGTCCACTCCCTGGTCCCCGCTGTACATGTAGAAGCGGGCGTTTTCCAGCTTCTTGGGGTCGTAGCTGTCGATCAGGCTGAGGCAGCTCTCGTCCAGGATGTCCATGCCGGGGGAGAGGTCCAGGCTCCGCCCGAACACGTCCGGGTCCTTCATGGTCATGTAATAGGATTGCAGGCCGCCCATGCTTGCGCCGCCGATGCCGGTGTGGGCCGCGTCAGGCAGGGTCAGAAAATTCGCGTCGATGACGGGCTTCAGCGTGTCCCGCACGAAGTCGGCGTAGTAGCCGCCCAGGGCCGTGTATTCCGGCTGGCCGGGACGGCGGGGGATCTGGTGCCCGGGGTTGCGCTTGTAGGGCGGCAGCAGCTCGCTGCCCCGGTCGTCCGAGGAGTCGATGGCCACGATCATGCACTGCGCTTCCGGCTCCAGCTCGCAGATGCGTCTTTCACATTCCCAGCTGCCGAAGCCCGCCGGAGCATTCTTGCCGGTGAACATCTGCTGCCCGTCGTGCATGTAGAGCACGGGGAAGCGCCGGACGCCGTCGTAGCTTTCCGGCATCCAGACGCGGATGGTGCGCATGCGCCTGTCCGGAATGGGGTCCATGGCGATCTCAAAAGTGACCAGTTTGCCCCGCTCCGCCAGCTCGGAATGGTCTTCAAATACGATTGCCATAGGGGATCCGCTCCTTTCACATTTGATTCCTGCCCCTATCTTACATCCCGGAGACCGGGATTTGAAGCCCCTGCCGGAGATTATTCCATGAAACGCCGGAATCGGTTGACTTTTCCCCCTTTTGAATATACTCTGTATACATAGAAAAACAAACAAAAGGAGGAGTAACCATGCAGAACTATTGGAACCGACAGGACAACAAGGCGACCTTTGAAACGCTGGAAGAGGTGCGCAGGCATGCCGTGGCCGCGACCGGCAAGCTCCCCGCAAACGAGCGTTTCCCCCAGATCCTGAACCCCGCGCTGGAGGATTTCCCCAAGGGAATGGTGTATGTCTACCGCTCCCCGGACCTTTACGGCGGCGAGACGGCAGCCCGGAACAACACCTCCTTCATCGTCTTCCCGGACCAGCGCTTCGCGGAGAAGCGGGAAGCCAAAGCCTATCTGAAGAAGCTGGGGCTCCTGAAGCTCATCGACGAGGCCGTCGGCACCATCATCCTCATCCAGCCGGAAAAGGAAGAGTATGGGGAAAGCGACCTGCAGCACTGCTATACCCTGGTGAACGCCCTGTTCAGCCAGAAGGCCTTCGTGGAGGTGGACGGGAAGCGGGCCGTGCCCGCGGAAGCCGAATACTGCGGCGGCTACGGCAAGACCTATATGTTCGGCGTAGGCAAGGGCGCCACCTTCATGAACAACTATGTGGCCCCCTCCCGGGATGAGCTGATCGGCCGCGTGGCCGGGTACTTCACCTACGGCGGCGAGATGTGCGACGCGGCCCGGGTGAGCCAGTATGTCCCCGCCTTCCTGGTCAATGCCTGCGGCGTGGCCGTGCAGAAATTCCGCCGGGCCAACAAGACAAACGCCTATTCCGTCTGCGGCGGCGTCTCCCACTTCTACAACCAGTCCGTCCCCCTGCGCCAGGTGCGCACCGCGAAGGACGCCAAGGGCGATATCGCCGGCTGGATGGAGAAGGCTTACCGCAGCATGTTCATCTTCCTGCAGCGTTCTTCCAATGTGATGACCAAGTTCCTGGAGCCCCGGGTCACCGACAGCTATCTGGGCTATGTGCCCGCCCCGCCCATCACCCGTTTCGCCCTCTCTCCCCGGAACCCCATCATAAACGGGCGCGCTCTGGTGGGCGACCTGGAAGTGATCCTCCGCCACGATTCCGAGAAGTTCAGCGACGTCAAGAGCGACGCCAGCGCCATGCCCTTCGCCAGCCCCGGCGCTTACCTGGACTGCTGGTATGAGGTGCTGCCCCAGGAGGTGCTGCACAACACCGCCCCGGCGCACAGCGTCCCCCTGCTCCTGGCCAACCACGGCGGCGGCGACGACCATCTGATGTTCCTGGACGAGACCGGCCTGCTGCTCACCGCCGGTGAGCAGGGCTTCGCCATCGTGGCTCCCATGCACAGCGGCCTCACCTTCATCGCCGGGCAGGTATTCCCCCGCCTGGTGCAGTATATGCTGGATACCTACCCCGCCCTGGACCCGGAGCGGGTCTGGGTCACGGGCTATTCCATGGGCGGCATGGCCACCTACAACTGCATCGGCGCTCATCCGGAGGTGTTTGCAGCAGCCGCGCCCATGGCCATGCCCTTGCAGCAGCTTTCGGACGAAACGAAGGAGCTTTACAAGAAGCTGGACCTGCCCGCCATGCTCATCACCTCCACCTATGACTTCGCCGCCTGGGACACCCAGAATAATCACCTGAACGACGGCGGCAACTTCTTCATGCAGACCTACTGCGGCTTCAATGGCATCGCCCCCGTGAAGGCCTTCGACTATGAGGCCTATCCCGTGATCGGGCGGCCCTTCGATTCCTTCCAGCTGAAGACCGTCAACGGGGAGTGGCGCAATGGGGAATGGCTCATAAACAACAAGCAGGGCGTGCCCATGATCGGCCTGAACGTGACGGAATACTTGCAGCATTCCCTGTGGCCGGGCTACGGCGACATCGTCTATAACTTCGTGAAGCACTACCGCCGCTCCAGGGAGACCGGGGAGATCATCTACACGAAGTAATATCTTGAATTTTCAAACACGGGGGAGGTTCCGCGGAACCTCCCCCGTTGCTTTTATCCCCGTGCCCCAGCAGCGCCGGCACCAAACCGTACACCGCGCGGGACACCGTGCCGGAGACGATCACCGGAGAGCGCGATAGTGAACATCTTCACCATGGCCCCCGTAACGAGCCCCTCTGCTTGAGTCAAGTAAAACACAAATTGAACCAATTTCTGAAAACTCACCCCTGGTATGGAATCAAAAGATTTCTTATTCATTTACCGGTACTGTGATGGAAACGGACAACTCTCCCCCCAATGCGGCGGCGATGCGCTCCAGGGTGGCGACGGAGGGGTTTGCCACGCCCCGTTCGATTTTCGAGATGTCAGACTGGTCAATGCCCGTCCGCTCAGCCAATTCCTTTTGGGACAGGCCTGCCTGCGCCCGTGCGGCAGCTACCGCCTTTGCCGAAGCCCCATGGTATGCGCCTGTTTCCACGCGTACCGTTTCCCCGTCCTCATAGACGGTTTCCGCCTCAATATCCAGCTCGTCATTCCAGACGATGCCATAGGCGCCCATCAGCTTCCCGGATAGAAACAGCTCCCGGTCCTCCAGGGCTTTCAGCTGCGGATATTTCAAAAAAAGGCATCGCATGTCATAGCGCTTGACCTTGCCGTCCTGAAAGGTCACAGCCAGCGCCGTTCCATCAAGAAATTTCAGGTCAATTGCTTTGTGGAACACCCGGTTCACCTCCTGAAATCCTACGCCACCCGAATTCACTTGAGCGGCGGCAGCTTGATATACTTCTCCGTTTCCCACATTTCCAAGAGTTCATTCTGATACTGCATAATGAATTCTTTTACCAGGGCTTGTGCTTTGGGTGGAAACTCCCCCTCCATCAGTTCCC
>JAEEGK010014651.1_pt1 | contig 17485 bp, 20 predicted proteins | sample 8958771 | NCBI WGS metagenome assembly JAEEGK01 (sample SAMN16246547, study PRJNA631951) | gut metagenome | biome: gut microbiome; feature: rumen; material: SC-attached | host: Bos | place: Iran: Karaj | collected 2018-10
TTGCGGGCGACTGCGAGTGCTGCATTGAACGCAAGCTGGGCCTTGTCCCCCGGCACAAAATTTTCAAAGCGGAAAGAACCCGAAAGCGGAATGCTCGGCTTCAAGAAATCGCGGAAGCTGTTGTTGCCTGCAGGTGCGGCCTGGGCTACGGCTTCTTGCTGCTGGAATTCGAATTCGATAGCGGATTCGTCGTGCGTGACTTCGCGCCAGGCGAGGCGGATGAGTTCCTTGTAAGCAGAATAGACGGCGGTATCCAGTCCGGGCGGAACGGTAACGACAGCATGACCGGTAGTAAGGCTCGTGAGCTTGGTCTGCGCAAAATATGTCTTATAAACCGTGTCTGAAAGCATCCCACGGAGGTAGTTCAAACATCTTTCCCATTCGGCTTGCATTTCTTCCTCTTCCACTAAAGGGCGAACAAAAATCTATCAACAGGTAGGCCATATAATCTAGAAAAATGCGCTGGGGTGTTGATAAGTTTGGCCTCACTTAATGGCAAAAAATCGATTTTCGAGGTTGGACTGCAACCCTAAGTCGTTGATTGTAAACAAGATAGAATGAATAATTTACATAAAGTACGGTGTTTACGTATAAATTAACAAACTGCTTGGAAGGCCGCTCTTTGAGGCTTCTTTTTCCTGAATTTGCCTCTATTTTTCTACATTTACGCCCGTATGCAGACGTTCGATTATATGCAGATTCTTGATACTGTGATTACACAGCTTCACGAAACGATGGACTTTTGGTTTTGGGTTCCGCTCGTATTCTGGTTTTGGCTGTATAGATGGTTTTTCCGTGTGTCTTACCCGCTCTATTTCAAGAAATTGGCGAATAAAAGGGTAAAATGGGCTTATGTTCCTAAGTGGAAGTTCTATTGGAAACCTTTGGACACCTTCTTTACGCTGTTTTTTTCGATTGCCTCGGCCATGCCCGCTATTTGGGCCGTGATGAAATGGCTCCCGATTTACCCCTGGTTCTACGGATTTGCCGTTTCGCCCCTGTTTATTCTGTTTGGCCTGTTGCTTCGCCGTATTGCACGCGGCAAGACAGCTAAACTTTTCCAGGCTGCCTATTTCCTGGAATACCGCAAGGCTTGTTACGAGTGCGATGTCAAGGGAGCTCTCAGGAATGAGTCCGATATTCAGAATCGCACTTTCTGGAGTTTTACCAAGAAGCTTAAGAATGCCGAAGCTCACGGACGTCTGTGGAAGTATGTGAATGCAATGGCCAAGAGCAAGAAGATTCCTCGCGACATTTACGCGGAGATCAACTAGTTTCTTCGATTAAGTCAAAGGATGTGTTGAGGGTTTTGAATGTCGAATATTCTTGATTCAATCGGAGTCGGTGAAAACGTCTTGGACGGTCGCGCCGCATGGAAGTATGCCGAAGAAATCCTTCTGCAGGTTTCTAGGACTTTTGCGCTCAATATCAACGTGCTCAAGGGTAAGCTCCACAAGAGCATTCTGCTTGCTTACCTGTACTTGCGCATTGCGGACACGGTCGAAGACGATCCCGACATGAAGGCTTCTGAAAAAGAAGTCATTCTGGGCAAGTTTGCCGAAATCTTCAAGACGGCGGAACTCTCCGACGAACTGGTTGCCGACTTTGAAAAAACGCTTCCGGAAAGTTGGCGCAAGTCTGAACACCCGTACATGAACCTTTGCCTGCATACCCATGTGGTGGTGCCTCTGTTGCGCGAAATGCCCGAAACGTATGCGGCACCCGTGCGTGCGGTAACGATCGAAATGTGCCATGGCATGGCCAAGTTTGCGCTCCGGCAAGAGGCTGCGCTCAGTTCCGGCTGGTTTACGCTCGAAAGCGTGGCTGACCTCGACGAATACTGCTACTACGTGGCCGGCATTGTCGGCAAGCTCTTGACGAATCTCTTTGCTGCCGATACCTGCCTCATCGGCGAATCCCGCAAGGCCGAAATGCAGAAACTCGACGTGAGCTTTGGGCTTGCGCTCCAGGTGGCGAACATCGTGAAGGACTGTGTCGAAGATTCCGGACGCAGGGTCTGTTTTGTTCCCGAAGAAATTTGCCGCAGGCATGGCTTTGCCCATTCCTACGAAATGTTCGAGGCCCCGGCAGATGCAAGTGCCCGTGCAGACTTTGACAAGCGTCGCGCCGCGGTGATGGGCGAGCTCGTGCAAAAGGCCTGGGGCCACTTGGACGATGCCATTGCCTACACCAAGCTCATTCCGAACGTCAAGATGCGTACAAGGCTGTTCTGCCTGTGGCCGCTCTTTATGGCTGCCGAGAACATGAAGCTGATTGGCGACGGTTCTAGCCTTTTTGCCTCCGAAAAGAAGGTGAAGATTACCCGCGACACCGTCAAGCGAATCATTAAGCAGACGACGTTGCATTTCTATTCGGATAAGTGGATCGAGAAGTCTTACGCTAAATTGAGAAACAAATAAGAGTATATGAAGAAATTTGATTTTGTGAATAAATGGCCGTTTCACCTGGGCTTGATTCTTTTTAGCATTGTGGCTGACCAGCTGACAAAGCTGTGGGCGCTAGTTCGCTTTACGAACGAAACGGGTGCGCCGAACCACGATACGATCAATATTGTCGGTGAATTGGTTCGTTTCCAGTTGGTGTTCAACAAGGGGGCCGCATTCAGCAGCCGTCCGCAGGACTTGATGCCCTTCTTGCCGCCTTGGCTGTTCTTTTTGCTGATTTCGATTGTCGCCACTGTTGTGCTTTTGTGGTTCTACAAGTCCATCGACAAGCGCGATTGGATGAGCCGTCTTGGTGTGGTGATGATTCTCGGTGGTGCCGTGGGCAACTTTATCGACCGTATGCGCTTGCAGATGGTGGTGGATTTTATCGATTGCGATTTCCCGGACTTTATCATGACTCGTTTCCCGACATTCAATGTCGCGGATTCCTTTGTCACTGTCGGCGTAGCTATAGTCATTCTTTCTCCCGTCATTTTGCGTGAACTGCACAAGCAGATTAAAGAAGAAAAAGAAAAGAAGAACGTCGTAGAAGAAACACCGAAATCCGAAAACGAAAAAGGTGCGGAAGAATAATGAACTATATCGTTGACGAAAAACATTCTGGCGAACGCATCGACAAGTTCCTTGTGGGTGTCATGGAAAACGTGTCCCGCACGGACGTGCAGAAGCTGATTGCCGCTGGCGAAGTCAAGGTGGGTGGCGTTGCCTCTCCCAAGAATTTCCGTGTCGAAACGGGCATGGTCGTGGTGGTCGACAAGGTCCCCGAAAAAGAGGCGAGCACCTTGGAACCCGAAAATATCCCGCTCGACATCGTTTACGAAGACGATGATATCGTGGTCTTGAACAAGCCGCGCAACCTGGTGGTGCATCCGGGTAACGGCGTGCAGAACGGTACGCTGGCCGCAGGCCTTCTGTATCATTTCAAAGAAAATTTGTCGGCTGTGAACGGTCCGTTACGCCCGGGCATTGTCCATCGACTGGACAAGGATACACCTGGGCTTATGGTGGTGGCGAAGAACGACGCTGCCCACAGGCATTTGGCTCACCAGCTTGAAACGCGCACGCTGCACCGCACCTATAATGCCCTGGTGTGGGGGCATCCTCGCGACTTGGAAGGTACAATCGATGCCCCCATCGGGCGTAACCCCAAGAATCGCCTGAAGATGGCGGTCGTGAGCGATGGAAAGCCGAGCCGCACGCATTTTGTGGCAAAGAAATTTTTCGCCTTCGCAACATTGCTTGAATTGCAGCTTGAATCGGGCCGTACGCACCAGATTCGCGTACATAGCCGCTACATGGGGCACCCGGTCGTGGGCGATCCGCTGTACGATGGCCGCGACGGCTGCCTGAACCGCGTGTCTCCCTTGATGAAGGATGTTGCCGCGAAGGTCCTCGAAATTGCTCCTGCCCAGCTTTTGCAAGCCGTGAAAATTGAACTGATTCACCCGACCACGGGCAAAAAGATGAAGTTCAAGGTGCCGCTCGAAAAGCCTTTCGAACAAGTTCTTAAACTCCTCAAGAAGGAATGCCCGGCTGAAGCTCCTGTCTTTGATGACGAAGACGAAGGCTTCCGCGATTTCGATCCTGAAATGCGCTTTAGCGAAGGCTACGAATCGGATGAAGCTGAATCTGAAAATCTTGATGTGTTTGACGAAGGCGTTTTCCCGGAATTGAAGGAACGCAAGACGCGCGCCCAGCGTTTCGCCGAACGTGCCGCTCGAGCTGCTAATCGCAAGGCTAAGGCTGCTGAACGTAAGCGTATCAAACAGGAAAAGGCCGCCCGCAAGCGCGGCATTGCTCCCGAAGATTTTGTTCAGCCGGGTTACGAACCGACAATCGATCCTGATCTGCTTTAATGAAACGCGATCAAATCGCGACCAAAGATTAAAAAAGGCTCCCCAAAGGGAGCCTTTTTTAGTTTATATAGATTTTAGCTATCGCAGCGGGTATTCCTTGAAGTCCTTGACGCCGAATTCCTTGCGCAGGTAATCCCAGCGGACTAGGCGGTTCTTCCAGTAATACTTGCGGTACAGGCGGCGGGCGACGCGGCTTGTTAATTCGTACGGAATCGTGTGGTGGTCATCGGCCACGCTTTCCATCGAAATGCGGAAATCCAGTTCACCGTTCACGACATCGACTGTTTCGCCGACTTGCACATCAGGAATGTGGCTCACGTCGACCATGGTGGCGTCCATGCACACGCGGCCAAGAATCGGGCAGAGCTGTCCGCGAATGAACACAAATCCCTTGTTGTATTCGCCGCGCAGGTAGCCGTCGCCGTAACCGATAGCGATTGTGGCGATGCGGGTCGGCTGCTGGGCCATCCAGTAACCGCCGTAGCTCACGGTTTCGCCGGGCTTTACATCGTGGATGTGACGAATGGTAGACTTGATTCGCATCACCGGCTTGATCGGCCAAGGGGAAGATGCTGCACCCATGCAGTTGTAACCGTAAAGGGCAAGTCCCGGGCGAACCATGTCAAAGTGGCTTTCGGGGTGGGTGAGGGTTCCTGCCGAGCTAGAACAGTGGCAAATCTCGGGGCGGAGTCCTTCGGCTTCAAGCACGTCGACCAGGCGGGAAAAGCGCTGAATCTGAATTTCGGTCTTCGGGTTCCCCGGCATGTCGGCGGTGGCCAGGTGAGTGAACATGCCTTCGAAGTGCAAGTTTTTGAGACTAAGGGCTGCGCGGATGTTGTTAAAGTCTTCGGCGTCAAAACCGTAGCGGTTCATGCCGGTATCGATGACCAAGTGAGCCTTGCAGGTGGTTCCCGTTTCGCGCAGGAACTGATCGAACGCCATGGCGGTGCGAATGTCTGTAATGGCCGCGGTCAGCTGGAATTCGACGAAGTAGGCGAAATCAGCCGGAGTGCAGGGGCCAAGCACCAGAATCGGCAAGTCCATGCCGTACTGGCGAAGCAACATGCCTTCGCTAATGTGGGCTACGCCCAGGTAGTCGGCACCGCCGAACTTGGCGGCAAAGGAGCAGGCGAGGCTTCCGTGGCCGTAAGAGTCCGCCTTGACGGGCAAAAGAATCTTCGTGTTGGCCGGAATCTGGCTTCTGATAAATTGAATGTTGTTGCAGAGTGCGTCTAAGTTGATTTCAATCCAGTTCGGGCGCGCTATCTTATTTAAATCGGGAGGAGTCGCTAAAAGTTTCATGATGTGTGAAATATAGGTAAGTCCTTTTGCTTTGGTTACATGTTTGTAAGAAAATTGTCCTTTTTTGGGGTGTTCTTATTCCATAGTGGAATAAATCAAGTTGAAAGGTTTTTTGTAAATCAAGCTGGCAGCAGCCTAAGCTTCAATTCGCGCTCAATCTCAGTAATGACGCGGAGTCTGTTATTTTGTATGAGTTTACAATTTTGCAGATGAAAATTTGTTTACCGTTTGCGATGAAACCTTTCTTTTTTTTGTTTGTAGTTTTCATTTTGAAGAAAGAAATATCTTGTTCTAATTCCGAGTAAAGGAACGGATATAGAATGAAGTACAGATAAATTAATTCCTTTATTCTGTCGTTTTGTTTCCCTGACATATTTGACTTTGTGTAATGGGCTTGCCTTTTAAAGTCCCGTTCCGGAGTCTGTTCCAAAGGCAAGAATAATGCCCTGTCAAAAGGGTAGTGTCCCTGCCTATACCCTAAAACATCCATCAAAACCCTGTTAAAGGGAGGATAAAATCATGACAGCAGTAATCCAAACACCGGATTCGTTCATCGCGTCCCTGTTGCCGGATTCCGACAAAAAGATGGTGCGCATTGCAGGCGTATCGCTTCTTGTCGCGATTCTTCTGTGCTTCTGGGCAACGACGTACGAGGTGGTTATTAACGATTCCATATTTGTGGATACGCCAACCACCGAAATAACAGCAACCATGAACATTATCGACAAAAAGGAGGAAAAAAAAACCGACAAGAAACCGGAACGAAAACCACAAAATATCCAAAGTAAAAGGCCTGGCACTGGAGGGAAACCCGTAGGGCGTGGTAATCCTCGAGCTCCGCTCAATCGTGGCGTGATTCATGCGCTAGAGGCACAAACTGCAAATGCTTCGGCTGCCGCTTACGACTTGATCAAGCAAAGCTTTGCCAAGGATATCGATAAGGTCCTCAAGAATACGAACGGTTTGCAGGTTACCGGAAAAACAAAAATTGGCGAAGTCCGTGGAAAAATTTCAGACGGTTTTAACCAAGGAATGTTTGCCGGCGGCAGTGGCGGTATCGGCGACGATATCTCCAACTTGATTGGAGGATCAGCAGGTGCCATTTCGACCAAGTCAATGGGAAATGCAAGGGCTCCCAAGGAAAATGAAATTGAATGGGGCTCCGGGCCTGCATCCCGTTCTGCAACCGATATCATGAAGGTCGTGCGTCAAAGAACGCCGGGACTACGGCATGTGTACAATAAATACCTCAAAAAAATGCCGGGGTTCCAGGGAAAGGTGACGCTCAAGTTCACAATTGCTCCGGGTGGAGAAATCATTAGCATCGCATTGGCGTCTTCCACAACGGGCTACAGCGAATTCGACAACGAAATCAAGAATACAGTCGGTCGCTGGAAGTTTAGCAAGGTGAAATCGGGCAATACCACAGTGACAATCCCGTTTACCTTTACGGAATAACCAAATAGAGTGGTTTTTAATCAAATAGATTTTTAAATTTAAGCCGGTAGATTTATCTGCCGGCATTCTACATCTATAAGGTACAGAAAATGACTGATCCTCGCATTACCAAATTAGCTGAAAATTTGATCAACAATGCCATTGCCCTCAAGGCTGGCGAAAACATTCTTATCGAAACGACTGACACTCCCGACGAAGTTACGACAGAACTGGTGAAGGCTGTTGCCAAAGTGGGTGCTAACGCTTTCGTGCACAACTACCGCGGCCGCGTCCGCCGCGAAATGATCAAGTCTGCTTCTGTGGAACAGATGAAATTGCAGGCGGATCTCGCCATGGCCGAAATGCAGAAGATGCAGGCCTATATCGCCATTCGCGGTGCCGACAATGCTCTCGAAAATTGCGACATCGATGGTCGCCAGATGATGAATTACCGCAAGATTACGGAGCCCGTGCTGAATTACCGTGTCGATAAGACTCGTTGGTGCGTGCTCCGCTGGCCGAACCCCTCCATGGCGCAGGGGGCCAAGATGAGTTCCGAAGCTTTTGAAGACTTCTACTTTGAAGCCTGCCTTGCCGACTACCCGAAAATGGCAAAGGCTGCACAGAACCTGGTGGACCTCATGAACCGTACGGACAAGGTTCGCCTTGTGGCAAACGGTACCGATCTGACCTTCAGCATCAAGGACATTCCGGCCATTCCGTGCTGCGGCAACATGAACATCCCCGATGGCGAAGTTTATACTGCACCGGTGCGCAACAGCGTAAACGGCGTGATTCATTACAATACGCCGACTCTTTACGATGGCAAGTACTTCAGCAATATCCGCCTGGAATTCAAGGATGGCAAGATCGTGAACGCCACTTGTGAATCTGGCGACAACGTGGCTTTGAATGCCCTCTTCGATACCGACGAAGGTGGCCGTTACGTGGGCGAGTTCGCTATCGGCTTCAACCCGTTCGTGAATGCTCCCATGTGCGATATCCTGTTCGACGAAAAGATTGCAGGCTCTATCCACTTTACACCGGGCCGTTGCTACGAAGAAGCTCCGAACGGCAACATCAGCGCCATTCACTGGGATCTGGTGCTTATCATGCGCCCAGAATACGGTGGCGGCGAAATCTGGTTCGACGACAAGCTTATCCGTAAAGACGGCATCTTCGTTGTCGACGAACTTAAGTGCCTGAACCCGGATCAGCTGGGTAAATAGTAGTGAGCTTTGAGCTCGGGGCTTTGCTCCTTTGAGCTGTGAGCTTTATAAATGAAAAACGCCTCCGCAAGGAGGCGTTTTCTATGCATCAATGATACAAATTACATCTTGAGGAGAATTTGGACTCCTTCGGAGTCCGATGCTCGGCGGCTCGGTCATGCCCGTGCAAGCACGGTCGCGACTCTCGCCTTAGGAGCATCTCACCAATCTTACATCTTCAAGAGAATTTCACCAATTTGAACTGCGTTCAATGCGGCGCCCTTGCGGATCTGGTCGCCGGTGAGCCACAGCGTGTTGCTGTTTTCATCGGCGAGGTCCTTACGGATACGGCCCACGAAGATGTTGTCCTTGCCGGCGCTTTCAAGCGGCATCGGGTACACATAGTTCTGCGGATCGTCCTTGAGGGTCACGCCCGGAGCGTTCTTGAGAGCGTTGCGGATTTCTTCGACAGAAACCGGACGTTCGGTTTCGAACCACACGGATTCGGAGTGAGAACGCAGCGAGCTCACGCGCACGCAGGTGGCGCTCGTACGAACGTCAGAGTGCATGATCTTGCGAGTTTCGTTGAACATCTTCATTTCTTCCTTCGTGTAGTCGTTTTCCGTCATCTTGTCGATCTGCGGAATCACGTTGTAGGCGAGCTGGAAGGGGAACTTGTTGATGTGGGTGGTGGAACCAGTTTCAAGGATGTCCTTGTACTGCTGCTTGAGTTCTTCCATGGCCACGGCACCTGCACCGCTAGCGCTCTGGTAAGAAGAAATGTGAATCTTCTTGATGTGAGAAATCTTTTCGATCGGGTTGAGCACCACAACCATCATGATGGTCGTGCAGTTCGGGTTGGCGATAATGCCCTTGTGGAGCTTGATGTCTTCCGGGTTCACTTCCGGAACGACCAGCGGAACGTTCGGGTCCATACGGAAGAAGCTGGTGTTGTCCACAACCACGGCACCGTTTTCGACGGCGATGGGGGCAAATTCCTGAGAAATGGCGGCACCAGCGGAGCTGAGCACCAGGTCAACGCCCTTGAAAGAATCCTTGTTCAGAACTTCGCACTTGAGGGTTTCGCCCTTGAACTTGAATTCCTTACCGGCACTGCGTTCAGAAGCGAGGAGCTTCAGGCTCTGCAGCGGGAAATTGCGCTCTTCGAGGATGGAGAGGATTTCTTGGCCTACGGCGCCAGTTGCGCCCATAATGGCTACGTTGCGAATCATAATTAACCTTTATTGTTCGGTTGGTTGTTGATTGTTTGATTGTAAAGCTTCTGTGGCGTTCCAGAATCGTCTCAGGTAGATTTTCATCTGGCCGATTTGGTCTCTGGACTGCTTGTATTGGATCAGCTGCTGTTCCGGGTTCTCCTGGAGCGTGTAGCTGTAGAGTGCGTATGCGGCAAGTCGCACGCATTCGCTGGCCTGGATCAATTCCTTATGCGCGTCGCTGGATTCGTGGGGGTGGAAAAGCCCGAGAACCTTCTTGTTCAAGGCGACTGCATTGTTGTTGATGGCCAGAGCCTGGTTGCTGCGAGTTTCGCGCTCTGATTCCGAAATGTTCGACGGCAATGTGCCGAAAGCTTCCATGGCCTTGGTGATATCGTGCATACGCTTGATGACAGTTTCTGCATCGACCAGGTAACTTTCGAGTCTGCTCAAATCCTTGTCGTCGTTGCTGGCCCTGCTTGCCTGACCGCCGGTACGCACCCTATGGTGAGCTACGGAATTGGGATTGGGCAGAATCTTTCCGCCTTCACCGTTCTCGAACGAGGCAATGTAATCCTGGTACTTGGTGTTCATTGCGGCGATTTGGTCGGCGGAGTAGTCCGAGGTCGGAATGAACGTTGGACGGTCCCAGTAAGCAATGCCCATGAAGGCTGACAGCATAAAGAAGGCGAAGAAAATGTTTCCTGCCTTGGCAGCCCGGTCGTCAAAACGGACAAAGCAAATGATGGCGAAGAAGAACAAGCTTGCGAAGGAAAGTAACAGGCCGCCGTCGCAGTTGTAGGCGATGAATGAGTTCTTCATGAAGAAGAAAATGCAATCCATTGCTACAATCAGGAACGACAAGAATGCTCCCAATAATTTCTGGGAGCGGGTGTCCGCAGATGCAGACATGAGAATAGCTGTAAATGTGATGCCCAGGGGGAGCACCATCATCAATGCGATATCTGCGATTTGCTGATTCATTTTTTAGAAAGGCAGGTCATCGTCGCCGCCTTCCGGTGCCGGAGCATCGTAAGCGGGGGCGCTAGCCTGGCTAAAGTTGTTGGACTGGCTGTAGGAGTTGCCTCCCTGGAAGTTGCCGCCGTTCTGGCCGCGGGGAGTCAAAAGCTGGAAGGTGTCCAGGTTGACTTCGGTGCTGTAGCGCTTCTGACCGGTCGTCTGGTCGGTCCAGCTGCGGTTGGTGAGCGAACCTTCGACATAAAGGGTCATGCCCTTGTGCACGCCGAGGGTTTCCATCGTGTCGGCGATTTTGCCCCAACCCACGATATTGTGCCAGTCGGTCTGTTCCTTCTGTTCACCATTGTTGTCACGATAACGACGGCTGGTGGCCAAGGAGAACGATACGCGTTTGCGACCTGCTGCGCTTGCGCTAATGACGGGGTCCTTGCCGATATTGCCGATAAGCATCACTTTATTCAAATATGCCATAATACATCCTATTTTTTTTGTTCTGGGCTAAAAATAAAAAAATCCGTCTGTCACTTTGTGCCATTTTAAGAAAAAACGCCCTTTTGAAAACATTCTTTGTCAATTTGGGGGCAAACTAATGCGTTGGCGTGTTTTTATTTATATATTGACTTTAGTTACAAATTCCTAACTCCTAACTCTGAATAAAAGACATGGTTTCTCTCGCTCTTTCTCGTTTTGAAAAAGTTTTCCCCGCAGCCCTCAAGGGCAAGCGCCTCGGCGCAGTTTTACACCCGGCATCGGTTCTCCCGGATTTGCACTACACCCTCGATTTGCTCAAAGAATACGACGGCAAACTTTTTAAGCTTTCTGCCCTTTTTGGCCCGCAGCACGGCATCAAGGGGCACACCCAGGACAACATGATCGAATGGGAAGGTTATACCGACCCCGAACTGGGCATTCCCGTTTATAGCCTTTACGGCGAACATCGTGAGCCCACTGCCGAAATGCTTTCCCATGTGGACATGATGCTCGTGGACTTGCAAGATGTGGGTGCCCGCTACTACACGTTCATCTGGACATTGTTCCTTTGTATGAAAGCCTGCGAAAAGGCTGGAATCCCCGTCATTGTGGTGGATCGTCCGAACCCCATCAACTGCGTGGACGAAGAAGGCCCTGTGCTGGATTTGAACTACACGAGTTTCGTGGGGCTCCACAGCATCCGCACGCGTCATGCAAAGACCATTGGCGAACTCGCCGTCCAGTTCAAGGAAGAACGCTTCCCCAAGTGTGAACTCTACGTACTCGGTATGGAAGGCTACGATAAAAAGATGTGGTACGACCAGACGGGCCTCCCGTGGATTTTGCCGAGCCCCAATATGCCGACTCTCGATACCGCTATCGTTTATCCGGGCATGTGCCTGTTCGAAGCCACTAACGTGAGCGAAGGCCGCGGCACCACGCGTCCCTTCGAAATTTTTGGTGCGCCGTTCATTGATGCTGTCAAGCTTTGCAAGTACATGAACGACCTTAAACTTCCGGGCGTGTATTTCCGCGAAAATTATTTCCAGCCCACATTCCACAAGGGCGCAGGCCAGATTTGTGGCGGGGCGCAGATCCATGTGCTCGACCGTGATAAGTTCCGCAGTTTCGATATGGCGGTAAAGCTGTTGCAGTACATTTTCAACGAATACCCGAAGGATTTCGCCTGGAAACAGCCGCCATACGAATATGAATTTAAAAAGTTGCCCATTGACATTTTGCTCGGCAACGGTACGTTCCGGAAAGAGTTTATAGAAAGTGCTATTTAACAACTCAAATTGTCATCCTGAGCGGAGGCGTGAAACGCCGTAGTCGAAGGATCTAGACTCATAACGATTAGATTCTTCGACTCCATTACGTTTCGCTCAGAATGACACAATCTTTAACCAAGGAGAAAATATGATTCAGCAAGCAAACGGAAAATTTGAAATGCCCGCGCTTCCGTACGCAGCGGGGGACTTGGCTCCGGTTCTCAGCCAAGAAACAATTGAGTTTCACTATGGCAAGCACCTGCAGACTTACCTCAACAACTTGAATGCCGCCCTTCCGGGTAGCGCCTTTGAAGGCAAGTCCATCAGTGAAATCGTTACCAAGTCCGAAGGCGGAGTGTTCAATAATGCAGGCCAGTTCCTGAATCACTACATGTATTTCATGCAGTTCAAGGCTCCTTCTGCAGGTAACGTTCCGACCGGTAAAATTGCCGAAGCAATTGCCCGCGATTTCGGTTCCTTTGAAAAGTTTCAGGAAGAATTCCAGGCAAAGGGCGCAGGCCTCTTCGGTTCCGGTTGGGTATGGCTCTCTGCCGATGCTTCGGGCAAGCTCGTCATCACGCAGGAAGGCAATGCACAGAACCCGCTCACCAAGGGCCTCAAGCCGCTCCTCACCTTCGACGTGTGGGAACATGCCTACTACATTGACTACCGCAATCACCGTCCGGATTATCTGAAGAGCCTGTGGCAGATTGTGGACTGGAACGTCATCAACAATCGTTTGGGATAATTCCAATACAAGTGTTAATTAAAAACCGCTGGTCATGGGGCCAGCTGTTTTCTTGTAGCTTTTTTAGGGTAATTTGGTTTAGTAACTTACTGCTTGGCGGGAACGAATCCGTCGGTCGTCAAGAGTTCCATGGCTGCCTGGCGGGCGGCAGTGATGCCGGGGCCATTACCCAGGGGCATGGGATTGTTCCAAGATACGGAACCCTTCCATACGGGCTTCTTTTCTTCAATGGAGTACAGAACCAGTTCTTCTTCGAAGCTGTCAAGAGCGGCGTTGTAGAGGTTTACCTTGGTAAAGTTCTGGAGCAGTAAGTAGTCGGCGTTCTGTTCCTTGGCATAATCGACAACCGGACTTTCGCTCAGCGAAAGCGAGCTCTTGTCCTGTACGAAAGCCTTGGCTTCGACTCCGTGAACCTTCAGTGAGTCGGCCACGGTTGTTGCGACCTGGTTTGCGAAATCTGCCACCTGCTTGTGGGATTCGGAAACGACGACCACGGTTTTACCTTGCAGCGGGTGAACCGTATCAAAGTTGGACATTTTCTGGATTGCAGGCGCGCAAGAGCAAAGCAGAAGTGCAGCAATTGCAAGTAAGAATAGTTTTTTCATTATTTCTCCTCTTTTAAGATAGAATTCTCATGGAAGTCCTTGAAAATGCCTTTTACGAGTTCGCTCTGGGCCCAAAGTTCCATACCGGTGGTTTTTAAGATGGCTTTCCAAACGACTTTGCCGGTGTTGCAGTCGTACATGACGGAGGTGTATTCGACTTCGCTGGATCCGCCTACGACCATGCCCGTAGCGGCATCGTACTGTGTGGTTTCGGATTTACCCGTGACTGCGGTCTGCAGCAGGTAAGAATCGCGGCATTCTTCCATGAGTGCCTTGGGACTAACCGGTTCCAAAGCTAGGGCTTCGTTTTTTCGGTATTCAATTTCCAGCTTGTTCTTTTCGCCGTAAGATTTCCAAATGGAATCAAGCTTGGTGGTATAGCCGGTGTATGCCTTCTGGTCGTCGACAAGAACCCAAAGTTTTTTACCATTGATGTCGAGGCCGGGAACGGAGTTTCGTTCAATTTGTGTTCCTGCGCATCCAGCGAGGAATGCGGCTAGGGCAAAAATTAAAAGAGTGGATAGGGATAAAAGCCTTTTCTGGTGCTTTCCAATAGACATTGTTGTTCTCCTTTCTAGACTCAAAAGAGTCAATATAAACACTCGATGGTAATATATATAAAGAAAACTACAATGTATATCTTTTGTATTAGAAAATTTGGATAAAATGTTAAATAGACGAGTGTGCGTTTATCTTTTTTTACGTATCCTTTATACAGCGGACTGACGAAGCTCCCCATTTGGCATTTGATGCCAAAGAACCGTCATCATCTTCGATTACAAAAGCCTCATTGTGGATATATTTTTCATTTAAAACGCATAAGTTCCATAAAAAAATGAGTAAAGCGTTTTTATTTGGTTATATTAAAAGGGAATTATTTTTCTGATTTGAGGTGTGGCTATGGACAACGAACTGACACTTTTGATAGGGAAGGGGGAAAAGATCCTTTATGCCGGCAAGCCGGACAAAAGGTGTTTTATCTTTGAATGCATTTTCAATCCATTGCTCCCGTTTGCTGCATTGTGGGGCATTTTTGACATGTTCTTTATTGGGGCTGCATTCTCTTCGGACAAGGCGAACGAGGCTGCCTTCTTTATCATACCATTTATGGCGTTGCATATGATGCCGGTCTGGCTTTACCTAGGCGGGGCGCTGCTCTCGTTCCGGCGTTACCGCAATACGGCCTATATCGTTACCGACAAAGGAATCTACGCTTCTGGCGGAATCTTTGCTAGGACATATAAGTCAAAGCCGTTTGTGGAACTTTCACATGTGGACCTGCATCGCGGTGTTTTTGACCAGTGGTTTGGCGTTGGCGATGTTATTACGACCTCTGCGCAGGCCAATCCCGCTACGCTGAACGGGCGTAGGACTTCTACCAACGCGGGCATTTCCATCGACAGTATTGCCAATTACGCTGAAGTGTACAAGCTCGTGAAACAGCTGCAAGAAGACATCTACACCGACGTGATGTACCCGAACGACTTGCGCCCCTCGGAAAATCATGGTTATAAGTCGAAGTATAAAGGGTAATCAATCCAGCTTGTCGAAGAAAATCTCGCCGTCTTGAATAACGGTGGTGATGGTGTGAGTGCCTTTGTTGCCCATGTCGTTGTAATGGACGAGGTATTTGCCATCGCCTAGGGGTTCAATTTTCTCTATTTCGCGAATGTCTTCGCCATCCTGAGCACCACTGCGGAACTTCCACACAGCGTAGCCGCCACCATCGCTGAACTCGTTGTCGTACGCTTTTGAAAGCTCCTGAGCGAGATTCTTTGTGCAATACGTCGCAATGACGGAATCAGTTGCGAATTCGTTCCCGAAAATGTGCCTACTGTAAAACGTCTGGATTTTTGCTATGGCTTTGGCGTCGTTATCGTTGCTGCAGGCAGCAAGGGTTGCTTCAAGCAAAGCGAAAATCGTTATTTCAAAAATTCTTTTCATCTTAAATTCAAACGCGCTTACGAATTTAAGGTAGAATTTTTATCGGAGTTCCGTCCTTGACGGCATCGTAGATTTCTTCGATTTCGTTGTTTGTGACGGCGATGCAGCCGGCGGTCCAGTCTTTCCACCTATGCCAGAATTTAAAGAGAAATGCGGGAACCTTGTTCGGATAACCGTGGATCATGATGTCGCCGCCGGGCTCGTAATTGCCTTCTTTTGCGGCCTCGATTTGCTCTGCGTTCGGATACGAAATTCGGAGCGATAAATGAAACTTGCTTTTAGGATTGTGCCACTCGATGGTGTAATTGCCCTCGGGCGTCTTGTTGTCGCCGGACTTGACCTTCGCTCCGACTGGATTCTTGCCCAAAGAAATTCTGTACGTCTTGACAACTTTCTCGCCGTTGCGCAAGTGCATTTGGCGTTTTGCCTTTTCTACGAGAATGTTGTCGATAGGTGAGGGGAGCATGGGTTTTTATGAAATTTAAATAAAATCGTCCAGGCTTTGAACCTGGCACATTGGAAATTCGGTAGGGCGAGGTAGGGAATCAACCGTTTGGCCGTGAGGCTTCTTCCAACTTCGTGCGGATGATTTCTTCTTGCTGTAGCTGGTAGAGTGTATTCCCTTGTTCTACGCAGGGGCGCAGAACGTGTAACCAGTTCAGCATTGTTGCGACAATCACGGTGCATGCAACAAAACAGCCGGGCCAGGAATCAGCAATTTCGGCGCCCAACACTATGGCGCAGAGGAGTTGGAATACAAAGAGAGTTGCTAAATCGCGCCTAGGCACGGGCGTGTATTGAATGCCTTGCTCGTCTAACAGTTTCTGTTGGCGCCGCGTTATATCCCTCAAGATAAAGACATCAAAATAAATCCCGATATAAGGTATAGCTGAACATACGATTGCAACGATAGGTGAAAAAAATGTCTTGGTGAAACAACGTATGTTCTTTATTGCACGGTAGAGCCACAATATTCGATAAACGTAAAACACACCTGCCATGACAATGCTTACGGCTAAAGTCCCGAACATCAGATATGCGTTTGCTATTATCAGATAATATATACGGCGGGCGATATGGTATAATTGGAGGATCGTGTCCTTATCCATGCCCCTGGTTGCCGGTGGCAGATGATTCGGAAGCTCAATGCTGATATTGGCTAGTACTAAGCCGACAACGATAAGTATATACATGAATTTCAGGAAGAACATGGTGCGTGCGCCGCGCCAGGAATTGTCTTCAAGGAGTCTGCTACCAGAACTCATACTTTTGCTTTTTGTTTCCATAATTATCTGCAGTTATGTTACAAGAACTTGTTCTGGTGATTTGTCTTATCTTTTCCCCATGTAGGGCTTTATCCATTATGGCAACGCCATAAAATAATTATAAAAATTGCTAAAAGAGTTTTGAAGAAAAAATAATCGATTTTCATTTGTCGAGAAAATTATTTTTCGTTTTTAACTTTTTCTTGGCTCACTGTCTGGTTCCATTTTGACATAAATTGTGAATAGCCTTCTTTCTTATGATCGGAGTCGTAAACAAGATAATTACGAACTAAAAGGCAGATAGTTACAAAGATGTAAATGATAATCCACTGTTTTAGTGATTTTTTTGTATAACCATTAATCGGATTTCGAAGAAAAAGTAGGATTCCAATGAGAATCCATAATCCTATAGCGGCTAGCGATATATGCATTGCCCCCCCCTTTTGTGACTAGTATTGCCATCCCCAATAATTTTCCTTATAAAATATAATTGATTTGAATAATGAATGTTCCCGCAAATACAAAAAAACACTCGGCTTTTTAAACCGAGCGCTTTTCGTAAAGGAGATCCCCGCTCGGAGGCGGGGATGACGCTGTACATTACTTCAGAAAGTTCATATACGGCAGTTTGCTTGCGAGTTCCTGCACCTTGTCGGCGTTGGCCATGAGGGCGGAGCGTGCGTGCCAGGAGCCGTCGAGGAACTGGCCGCGGGGGGCGTCG
>JAEEGK010014652.1_pt1 | contig 17485 bp, 18 predicted proteins | sample 8958771 | NCBI WGS metagenome assembly JAEEGK01 (sample SAMN16246547, study PRJNA631951) | gut metagenome | biome: gut microbiome; feature: rumen; material: SC-attached | host: Bos | place: Iran: Karaj | collected 2018-10
CGGGTATCGCCCTGCTGATAGCAGCCATGAGTGCCAAGGGCACAAGCCGCATCGACAACGTCGAGCAGATAGACCGCGGTTACGAGCATATCGAAGACCGTCTCAACGCCCTCGGCGCCAAAATCACAAGAGCATGATTCGCGAGGAAGAAGTTTATCAGATCGGTAAGTTAGGCAAGACCCACGGTGTGAAAGGGGAAATCAGTTTTCTCTTTGACGACGACGTGTTCGACCGTGTGGATACTGACTATCTAATTCTGAAAATCGATGGCATCTTCGTCCCTTTCTTTATCGAAGAATACCGTTTCAAGAGTGACTCCAATGCCATCGTGAAGTTCGAGGACATTGATACCCAGGAGCGTGCCCGCGAGCTAACGGGCTGCGAAGTATTCTTCCCACGCGACCTTGCTGATAATGATGACGACAACATCTCATGGGCTGCCATTGTAGGCTTTGACATCATCGACGCTAAAAGCGGAAATAAAATAGGTAGTATCACCTCTGTTGACGATACTACCATCAACATCCTCTTCGAACTCGAGGACGGTCGCCTCATCCCCGCCTCTGAGGACCTCATCACTGCCATCGACCAACAAGCCCGCACCATCACGATGCACCTGCCCGCAGGTCTGTTGGATCTTTAAATGGTTTTTAGAATCTTTAAAGGTGCTGATGAAAGCATTGTCGAGAATTATTCGTACCTTTGCAGCCAAATTGTGAAAAAGAAGCAATGAAAGAGAAAAGACAAATCGCCATACTCGGCTCTACGGGATCGATTGGCACGCAGGCCCTCGAAGTGATTGAGGAACACTCAGACCTGTACGAGGTCTATTGTCTGACGGCGAATAATAAGGTGGAACTATTGGCTGAGCAGGCTCATAAGTTTAAGCCCGCCGCCATCGTCATCGCCAACGAACAGCGCTACGACGAGTTGAAGGCATTAATGAGCGACCTACCCGACGTGAAGGTGTATGCCGGTGCTCAGGCTTTGAACGAAATCGTAGAGGCTGGACCTATCAACATGGTACTCACCGCGATGGTTGGCTTTGCTGGTCTCAACCCCACCATTCACGCCATTAAAGCCGGCAAGACCATCTGTTTAGCCAACAAGGAGACACTGGTGGTAGCAGGCGAACTGATTCTGCAACTGGCTCAACAATATCACACTCCTATTCTACCCGTAGATAGCGAGCACTCTGCCATTTTCCAGAGTCTTGTGGGCGAGGATATGAACCCGATAGAGAAGATCCTGCTGACGGCCTCGGGCGGTCCTTTCCGTCTGAAGACGATGGACGAAATAGCCCACGTCACAAAGGCTGACGCCCTCAAACATCCCACATGGGACATGGGCGCAAAGATCACCATCGACTCCGCTTCGATGATGAACAAGGGTTTCGAGGTGATTGAGGCCAAATGGCTTTTCGGCGTCGATGCCAAGCAAATACAGGTATTGGTACATCCGCAATCGATTGTGCACAGCGCCGTACAGTTCCAGGACGGAAGCGTTAAGGCCCAGCTCGGTGTACCCGATATGCGATTGCCGATACAGTATGCTTTCTCATTTCCACAGCGTCTGCATCTGAGCGGAGAGCGGCTTGATCTGTTTAAGGTCCAGCATCTTGAATTCTTTGAGCCAGACCTGAAGAAATTCCGTTGCTTAGCCCTCGCCTTCGAGGCTATCCACAAGGGTGGTAATATGCCATGTATCGTGAATGCAGCCAACGAGATTGTGAATCGAGGATTCCTCGAAGACAAGTGTGGTTTCCTACAGATGGGCGACATCATCGCCGAGACTATGCAGCGCGCCACCTTCGATAAAAATCCCAGCTACGAGACTTACATCGCCACCGATGCTGAAGCTCGTCGCATAGCTACAGAATTAATGAACAAGTAATCAATTATGGATATATTTCTAATTAGACTATTACAATTCATGCTGGCCATTGGCCTGCTGGTGCTGCTCCACGAGGGCGGTCACTTCTTCTTCGCCAAGCTGTTTGGTGTTCGCGTGGATAAGTTCTACCTATTCTTCGACCCCTCAATTTGGAAGTGGGATGGTAGTCTGTTTAAGTTCAAGCCCAAAAACAGCGACACGCAATACGGTGTAGGTTGGCTGCCCCTCGGTGGCTACTGTAAGATAGCCGGTATGATCGACGAGAGCTTCGATACCGAACAGATGAAACAACCCGAACAACCATGGGAATTCCGTGCAAAACCCGCCTGGCAACGACTACTGATCATGATTGGCGGTGTGCTTGTCAACTTTCTCCTGGCCTTGTTCATCTACGCCATGATACTCTTCCATTGGGGCGATACCTATATCCCCGTGAAGAACATGACGCTGGGTATGAAGTTCAATACTGAGGCCAAAGCACTAGGTTTCAAGGATGGCGATATCCTCGTAGGTACTGACCAAGGTGAATTCAAGGACTTCTCTGCCGATCTCTACCGCGACCTTTCTGAGGCCAAACGTGTGGATCTGATCCGCGATGGTAAGCAGATGAGCTTACAATTGCCTGGCGACCTCAATCTGCTGAACATGCTGAAGGCTGAGCCTTCATTCGTTCGTCCCTTGGTGCCCGCAGTCATCGACAGCGTAATGGACAACTCACCCGCAAAGGAAATCGGACTCCAGAAGGGTGACAAGATCGTTGCCTTGAATGGTAAGCCCATTGACTCATACAACGAGTTTACTGAGCAAATTGGCGTACTCGAGGACATGATGACAGCCGCCAAGAGTCAGGCCGATAGCTTGAAGATCCGTACAGCCACAATCGTCATCGAGCACGAAGGTCTCGTTAAATCTCCTGTTGACGAACAGACTGCAGAGGTCTCAGCCGTCTGCGACACAGCCACTATCACATTGACTCCCGACCTCAAAGTGGGCTTCTTTGTGAAGACCATTGCCGGCATCTACGAGCCCTACACCCGCGAGTATGGTTTCTTCGAGAGCATCCCCGCCGGTATCAAGTACGGCTGGAACGTGCTGGCTGGCTATGTGGGCGACATGAAGTATGTCTTCACCGCCGACGGTGCCAAGTCGTTGGGTGGTTTCGGCGCCATCGGAAGCCTCTTCCCTCCCGTCTGGGACTGGTATCTCTTCTGGAAGATGACTGCCTTCCTCTCAATCATCCTCGCCTTCATGAACATTCTGCCCATCCCCGCCCTCGATGGTGGTCATGTATTGTTCCTCATCTACGAGATGATCACGCGCCGCAAGCCCTCAGAGACCTTCATGATCCGTGCTGAGTACGTCGGCTTCGGCATCCTGATACTCCTGATGGTAGTGGCGAACCTCAACGACATTTTGCGCTGGCTCGGATACATGTAAGTTTTACAGCCAGAAGATATACAGCCACGATGATCACATAAATCATCGTGGTTTGTATTTTTGTGGGATGCAGGTTGTCAATGCTGGCACCTGGTATCGAGGCCATCTTCGTCAGCAAACCATTAAGCATAGCAACAATATCAAACAGGATAAACGCGAGCGAGGGCACTAGCAGCACCACCAACGAAAGATAGAGTATCAGCATCGCTGCGGGTATCACAATGAAGTTCGTTGGGAGGAAATAACAAGAGAAGCGTCCGAAGTAATAGGCAATCAACGGAGCTGTGCCTATCTGTGCCGAAAGCGATACAACCACCATTCCCCACAACCATCTCACCACCCGATGCGACATTAGGTATTCTGCTGGAAAAACGCTCTCCATCAAAGGCACGAACAGCAGAATGGAAAGCACAGCCATATATGACATCTGGAAGCCTACGTCGAAGAGCGACATTGGACTCACCATCAGCATCATGATAGCCGTAAAGGCCAGCGTATTAACAGACATCCTGTCGCGATGACCCAGCGACAACAGGGCATAAACACTCAGCATCACCGCCGAACGCATCACACTCGTTGACAAACCTACGAGAAACACAAAGCCCCAAATACATATAATAGTGAATAGTGAAAAGTGAATAGTGAATAGTTTACGGCGACCTGAGAGGAACATTAATAGTCCATAGATGATGCCCAGATGCAGACCGCTGAGCGCCAAAATATGCGAGGCACCAGTAACAGAATAGACATCCTTCAGTTCCTGCGTCAAAGCCGACTTATCCCCCAACGCCATCGCAGCCACAACGGCATAAGCGTCAGGAAGTTGAGAGTTGAGAGCGGAGAGTTGAGAGTTTATTTCAGCTGCAGGATTAAGGCGGGAAAGGAGCTGACTGCGGTATTTCAGAAAGGTGAGTCTCACCCGCTCCAGCCTCGACAACTGTTTCAGCGACACCTTTGCCTTCTGCCATTTCCAACTAGCTACGACCGTCCGTCCTGTAAACCCATGAATCTCTAAATAGCGACGATAGTCAAACGTACCCCTTCGCCACTCGCTATTTGCCTCGATACGCGACTGAATCTTCAAACCATCACCAATGTGCAGAGCCCTACTTCGATCATCCTTATAAAAATAACATTTCAACTTGCGTCCACTCTTTGCCAACAACACATCCACCGCCATCGTCTTTGGTTTTTCAACAGGCTCTGATACAACCACAGCCTCATAACACACCACGCCCTCAGGCCAATCCACCACCAACAACGCCTTCTGCCTTTCCATCAACAACCAGCCAAGCACCACAAAACAAACTGCAATGGCGACTGACTGTCCATGCTCATGCTTTCTCAACAATAAGGCCACAACCACCATCACTACAAGAACCACCAACAACCACCGACCCACAACGAAAGTGTCGCCAATAATGATTCCAGCCATCAAGCAGACGGCCAATCGTACCAATGGAGCTTCTTTCCAAAACACTTTGTTTTCCATAATCCGTAAGTTTAACGCTGCAAAGATAGTAAAAAAAGGTAAAAGTAGAAAGCAAAAATAGATTTTTTTTGGTATTTCGCGCGAATTGCAGTAACTTTGCATCCGTTATGGAAGTAATCAGCATGCCCATGTGGGCTTGGATTCTGTTTTATGCACTCGTCATCGTGATGCTTTATGCCGACCTGAAGTTGTTTGGTCGGAAAGGACAGCATGAAGTAAGCATCAAAGAAGCCTTGCAGATGACGTGCGTGTGGATTGCCGTTTCACTCATCTTCTGCGCAGGCATCGGGCATTTTGAGAACGGCGACAAGGCGATGGAATTCCTGGCTGGTTACCTGATAGAGAAATCGCTGTCGATGGATAATCTCTTTGTGTTCCTCATGCTCTTCTCGTTTTTCGGCGTCCAAAGGAAATACCAACATGAAGTCTTGTTCTGGGGTATCTTCGGAGCCCTAATCTTGCGCAGCATCTTCATCTTCGCTGGTGCAGCGATGGTGCAGCGTTTCGAGTGGATACTGGCCATCTTTGGCATCTTCCTCATCTATACAGGCATCAAGATGTTCGGACACCAGGAAGAAAGTGTCGACCCCTCGAAGAATATCTTCGTGAAACTATTCAAGAAGTTCTTCCCCGTAACGGATCAGATGCACGAGGATAAATTCTTTATCATCGAGAACGGAAAACGACTGGCCACCCCACTCTTTATCGCCCTCTTGGTGATTGAGACGACAGATGTGGCCTTTGCCGTAGACTCGATTCCCGCGGTCTTCTCCGTGAGTCGCGACCCGTTTATCGTGCTCACGTCGAACATCTTTGCTATTCTCGGCCTGCGCGCCCTCTATTTCGCTCTCGCAGCCATCGCACAATATTTCCAATACTTGAAATACGGTTTAGGCATCATCCTCAGTTTTGTAGGTGTGAAGATGTTGCTCGAAGTATTCTGGCATATCAAGGTGGATACGCCGATTTCACTTCTGATTATCTTTGGAGTTCTGGTTCTTTCGATGGTTGCATCATACGTCGCCACTTCATATAGCCGAAGACGGCAATAACGACATAGAGGCCATACAATGAAGCCTTAAAAGGAATATCCTTATAGAAATACAATACACACGTCACCACATCTACCGCAATCCAGATAAACCACTGTTCCAGATACTTATGTGCCAGTGCCCAGATTCCGATAATACTCAGGGCGGTGGTAAAGCTATCCGCCAAAGGTACATTTGAATTGGTAAACGTCACCAGCAACCAATAGATAATCCCCCAAATGACAAGGATGATCACCAGCCAGGGAAGTACCAGTCGCTGAGGGAAATGTCGGATGGGCAGAGGCTCTTTCCTGGGTGTACCATGAATCCATTTCCAATAGCCATACATCGTCATCGCCAGATAGTAGAACTCCATACCGCAATCGGCATAGAGTCCTTTCTGGTAATAGAGCACGATGCCCAAGGCCTGCATCGCAAAACCCACAGCCCACATCCATACGCTCGCCTTATACTCCAACAAGATATACGCCAGTCCCAAGACCGTCGTCACGATATCCAACCAATGTGCAACAATAAAGTCCATCATTAGAATCGCAATGTGATATTACCCTGCATCGTAAAGCCCGCCATCGGAATAAAGCCAATCTGATAGTAACGGTTGTCATTCGGATGACCATAACTCTCGCAGATAGCAGAATATACCCATCCACTGGCAGCATAATGCTGGTTGAAGATATTGTTGAAGTTCAGCCCGAAGACGCACTCCTTCAGCACCTTTTTAGGCTTCAACGTATAAGTCAGCGAGGCATTTGCCACAGAGTACTCCGGCAACGAGCGATCCTCACATTCGGTGTTGTCAAGATACTGGCGCGACACATAGTTACCGTGCCACACAGCCTGCCAACCTTTATAATGGAAATTAAAGAACACGTTCGTAATAAGCGAGGGTGAGAAGGCCAGCGTCGAGTTGTCGTAATGGATGGTCTGTGAACCGTTGTCCCAGTCCTCCACCACTTCATCGAAGTCCTTAATCTTATTTGTACTCAGAGCCGCATTGCCCTCGATGGTCAGCCACGATGTCGCATTCACCCCAGCCTGCAATTCCAGACCCGCACGATACGAATCCTTGATGTTTGTCGTCAGATTCTCACCGATATCACTCAGCGCTCCCGTCTGCACAAACTGATTATCATACTTCATATAATAACCATTCAGACCCACATGCCAAGTGTCGTCCGTAAAGGTATAACCCAACTCAAAGTCCACCATCTGCTCAGCCTTAGGAGCAGGATAGCTACCATTATCCGTAAAGTTGTTACGCTCAGGCTCACGATGACTCATCGCCACAGAACCATAGACGCGATGACCGTCGAGACTCCAAGAGAAGCCCGCCTTCGGGTTGAAAAAATCATACTTCTTGTCGATGTCAAGTTTCTGATTGTAGTAGCCTGACTCATCATCATAGAACTTATCATTGATACCATCGGTCTTATAGCCCACATGACGATACTGCACATCACCGAACACATCCCACTGGTCATTAATATGATAGGCTGCTTTCAGATATACGTTACCGTCGAACTTATGGGCATCAGAGTCATAGTATTTATAATCGCCATCACGGAGATATGCCAATTGCACAGCCTGGTGGGCAGCATAAGTCAGATAGCCGAAGTGATTACCATCGAAGTTCTGCAGCGAGAGACCACCGATGATGTCCCACGAGTCATCCTGATAGTTCACATTCCAAACCAGGCCGTAGGTATTCTGCGAGAGACCCTTCTTACGCACGAAATCGGTCTTTTTGATAGTCGAAGGTGTAGGGGGATTCGTGTCGCTGTAGGTAACATTTGCCAAACCAAACTTCGAGAGTTTGTTTTTGGGACGGAACTCACGATAATAGCCGTAACCATAGGTATAGTGCAGCGAGGCTGATGTCGACCACTGATCGCTGATATTCCACGAAGCCGAGAGGATATTATGGTTCTGCCAGAAGTTATCCGTCGTCTTGTCCCAATAGCTGCCATCATTCATCTGATAGCGCTGCGTCGAATAAGCATAAGGATTGCCCACCGTTTTCTGCTCCAAGGGCGTGATGATCAGCTCCTCATAGAGCGAGTTATACTTGCCCAGACCCTTGTCCCACATATCTTCGTAGGTCTTGATGCCTGTCCGCTCACCATAGGTTCCATCCATAATGCTCAGGTCGTTGGTACCTGCGGTGACACCGTTCCAAGCCTGACCCGTCTTCTCAAAGTTGCCGATATTCTTATAACGTATCTGATACTTATCGCCTATCCACGTAAGACCACCATAGTAACTACCGCTACGTCCTGAAGTACCATGAATAAAGCCATCGGTATTGGTCTCGTGATAGGCACCGTCGAAGATCAGGTGATTCCACAACAGACCCGTTGAGAACTTACCGCCCACATTAAACGTATTATACGAGCCATACGACATCGACACCTCTGCCCCAGCCTTCTGCAAGGGCGTAGCCGATGAGAGGGCCACCGTTCCACCAAAGGCACCATCGCCATTAGTAGAGGTACCCACACCGCGCTGAATCTGTACTGAACCCAACAGTGAGCCATACGAGTTCATATTGGCCCAGAACACACACTGATCCTCTGGCGAGTTCAAGGGCACACCGTCTAAGGTCACATTGATACGTGAGTCGCCTGCACCACGGATACGCATATAGGTGGTTCCTGTGCCCAGACCGTTCTCACTCCAAGCCAGCACACCTGGCGTCTGCGAGAAGAGAAGGGGCAGTTCCTTACCTGTCGTAGAAAACTCATTTAACTCCGATTTCTTGATGTTGGCGATGGCATACGGGGCATTCTTCTGCGCCCTTACACCGCGTACCACCACCTCCTGCAAGGCCTCTACCTGCGTAGAGTCATAGAGTGCAGCTGTGTTTTGTGCATTCACATTCATCGCGCCCACCAGCGCCAATACCTGAAAAACAAATCTTTTCATACCTTTACCTTTTTACTTTTTTACCTTTTTACTTTTTTGTAAAGGGGGTTGCTTGTGTTGATTCATCCTGTATTCCATCCCTACGCCGGCATGATCCGGATCAGGTTAGAGGGTATCATCTCAGCCTGCGACCGCAGGCACCCCTTGAAATTCGGCTGCAAAGGTACTAAAATAAATTGAAAATGGAAAATGGAAAATGGAAAATTATTCAGGCGGCAGCAAATTTTTCACTTTTCACTATTCACTATTCACTACTTTTTCGTATCTTTGCACCCAAAACAAGCAGAAAAAAGATGAAGATACAGATTATCAACGGGCCAAACCTGAACCTGCTGGGGCAGCGGGAACCAGGCATCTATGGCTCAGAATCGATGGAAAACTGCCTCCAGGCACTCCACAGTCGCTACCCGCAAGTGCAGATAGACTACTATCAGAGCAATGTCGAGGGTGAGCTCATCAACAAGATGCAGGAAACGGGCTTCGCTGGCGGTTACGACGGCATCGTGCTCAATGCGGGAGCCTACACCCACACGAGTGTTGCCCTGCACGACTGCATCCGCAGTCTCAAGTGCCCCGTCATCGAGGTGCACATCTCGAATGTCCACCAGCGCGAAGAGTTCAGACACAAGTCACTGATCTCAGCAGCCTGTAAGGGTGTGATCTGCGGATTCGGACTCGACAGCTATCGTCTGGCCATAGAGGCGCTGATCGGATGACGCTCGACGACTACATCCTGAAACATACAGAGCCGGAACCAGAATACCTGTATCGGCTTTGGCGGGCAACGAACCTCCACACCATTCACGGACGGATGGCTAGCGGACATCTGCAAGGACGGTTGCTCAAAATGCTGGTCAGGATGATAAAGCCAAAGAACATCCTTGAAATAGGCACCTTCAGCGGTTATAGCGCCATCTCGATGGCAGAGGGACTCGACAGCAACGGACAGCTCTACACCTTCGAGATCAACGATGAGATGGAGGACTTCACCCGTCCCTGGATAGAGGGTTCTGAGGTGGCCAGCAAGATTCACTTCATCATCGGCGACGCCCTCATTGAGGCTCCCAAGCTGGGCATCGCGTTTGATATGGCGTTTATGGATGGCGACAAGCGCACCTACCGCGACTGCTACGAAATGGTGATGGGCATCCTCAAACCTGGCGGATTCATCCTCGCCGACAATACACTCTGGGACGGACATGTCGTAGACCAAGCCTACGACCGCGACCACCAGACACAAGGCATCGAAAGTTTCAACGACTATATTGCTGCCGACCCTCGCGTTGAACAGGTCATCCTACCGTTAAGAGACGGCCTGACGTTAATTAGAAAGAAATAATTATCCATTATTAATTGTCAATTATCAATTATTGAAATGCAAGAGACAAGACAAAACAAAATCGCACGACTGCTCCAGAAAGAGCTCTCGCTGATATTCCAACAGCAGACCCGCGCCATGCATGGTACGATGGTAAGCGTCACACGCACGAAGATCTCACCCGACCTCAGCATCTGCACGGCCTATCTGAGCATCTTCCCCAGCGACAAGGGCGAGGAGATCCTGCAGAATATCAACGCCAGCAACAAGGCCATCAGATATGAATTAGGTACACGCGTGAGAAACCAACTGCGCATCGTGCCTGAACTCAGGTTCTTTATCGATGACTCGCTGGACTATATCGAACACATCGACGAACTATTGAAGAAATGAATTTTCCATTCTTTATAGCCCGAAGGTATCTTTTCTCTAAGAAGTCGACCCACGCCATCAATGTCATCAGCGCCATCTCCGTAGTGGGTGTGGCTGTAGCTACGATGGCCCTTGTGGTGACACTCTCCGTGTTCAACGGCTTCCATGATATGGTGGCCTCCTTCTTCACCTCGTTTGACCCACAGCTGAAGATCCTTCCCGTGGAGGGAAAGACGATGCCTTCCGACGACCCCGCGCTGGCGAAGATCAAGGCACTGCCGCAGGTGGAAGTGGCGATGGAGACCGTAGAAGACCAGGCGTTGGCTGTCTACAAAGGGCATCAGGCAATGGTCACCGTCAAGGGTGTGGAGGACAGTTTCAGCCAACTCACCCATATCAACGAGATCCTGCTGGGCAACGGAGACTTCGAACTGAAGGCTGCAGATATGTTCTACGGCATTCCTGGCATCCGACTGGCTGAGCAACTGGGAACAGGCCTCATGTATGACGAGCCGTTGGAGATCTACGCCCCCCGTCGCGAAGGGCAGCTGAATATGGCCAACCCGATGGATGGTCTTGTGGCTGATGAACTCTATTCGCCTGGCGTCATCTTCAACGTGAAGCAGGCCCGTTACGACAAGAGTTACATCCTTACTGACATCGCCTTCGCCCGTCGCATCTTCGAGCAGCAGGGCATGATTTCCGCCCTCGAACTGCGTCTGAAGCCAGGCAGCAACTTCGAAAGCACGAAATCCGAGATCAAACAGATCGTAGGCGACCGCTGCTATGTGCGCGACCGTTTCGAGCAACAGGACGACACCTTCAAGATCATGAAGATCGAAAAGCTGATAGCCTATATCTTCCTGACGTTCATCCTCATGGTGGCTTGCTTCAACATCATCGGCTCGCTCTCCATGCTTATCATCGACAAGAAGGACGATGTGGTGACGCTGCGCAATCTGGGCGCCAGCGACAAACAGATCACCCGCATCTTCCTCTTCGAAGGTCGTCTGATATCGGCTCTGGGCGCTATCATTGGCATCATCATCGGACTGGTGCTCTGTTGGGCGCAGCAGACCTTCGGCCTCGTAAAACTGGGCTCATCGAGTGGATCGTTCGTCGTCGACGCCTATCCCGTGAGTGTCCATCCTGAGGACATCATCCTCATCTTCCTCACGGTGCTCATCGTAGGATTCTTGGCCGTCTGGTACCCCGTTCGCTATTTCTCACGCCGACTATTGGCATAAAACTGACAACGATATGAAAAAACTGTTGACAATGATCATGATGGTCTGCGCCCTGATGCTGGCAACAGACGCTGTGGCACAACCACTGTTGAAAACCCATGTAGAAACAGGCGACGTGGAGGGTATCCTCGACGGTCAGCTTGCCGTGTATAAAGCCATTCCTTACGCAGCCCCACCCGTTGGCGACCTGCGTTGGCGTGCTCCGCAGCCAGCAAAACCCTGGGAGGGTGTGCTCAAGGCTGACAACTTCGGTCCCCTGCCTCCTCAGCCCACTCGTCCTGGACGCACGGCTGATATGATGAGCGAAGACTGTCTGTATCTCGGCATCGCAACACCCGCCATGAGCGTCAACGACAAATTGCCTGTGATGGTGTGGATTCATGGTGGCGGTTTCCAGACGGAGCATTATGGTGGCGACCTGTGGAAACATCTCGCCCTGCGTGGTGTGGTCATCGTCAGCATCGAGTATCGTACAGGTGCCCTCGGATTCCTGGCACATCCTGAACTCGCGAAGGAGAATCCTGAAGGTCACTCTGGCAACTACGGTCTGCTCGACCAGATCTTCGCCCTCCAATGGGTACAGCGCAACATTGCCAACTTCGGTGGCGACCCCTCGAAGGTCACCATCTTCGGTGAGAGTGCTGGTGCCATCAGTTGCAGCATGCTCTGTGGCTCGCCTTTGGCAAAAGGTCTCTTCCGTGCAGCCATCAGCCAGAGCGGAGGCTCGTTTGCTCCTTGGAGCGACAAACCGCGTGCCTTGGGTCTCGATGCCTCGCAGAAAGGTGCCGAGCAGCAGGGTCTCGCCTTTATGAAACACCTGAAAAAGAAGAACATCAAGCAGATGCGCAAGATGGACGCGATGGAGCTCTGCGACGGCAACGTGGGCTTCGCAGGCTTCTGGCCTTGTGTCGACGGCTACGTGATCTGCGACGACCAATACCGTCTCTACGAGCGTGGCGAATATAACGATGTGCCCGTGATCGTGATGACCAACAGCGACGAGGGTGCCCTCTTCTCGCCTGCGAATATCAAGGCAGAGGGTTATCAGCGTCAGGCGCAGGCTATGTTTGGCGATATGGCCGACGAGGCGTTGAAGGTCTATCCTGGCAATACCGATGATGAGGCTTGGCACAGCAATGGCGATGCCTTCCGCGATCTGGGTTTCGCCTGGCCGTCATACGCCTGGGTAAGTCTGCAGACCAAGACGGGCAAGAGCCCTGCCTATGCCGCCTATCTGGCGCAGCCCTCCACGATGAGTTTCTCACAGGACAAGCGTCGTCGTGGCGTTGCCCATGCCGATGACATTCTCTATCTTAACGGCCATTTTCTGACTCAGCCCGACAAATATCCCGCTGAGTCGGCCGTCGCAGAGATTATCCAGCAATACTGGGTAAACTTTGCCAAGACGTGCAATCCCAATGGCAAGGGCCTCCCTTACTGGCCTTCGTTCGACGAAAGCAAGCCCACCACGATGCAGTTCTCCAACGGTGCCTCGCTCATCATGGTGCCCAACCGCGAACAGATCAACTTTATCGACCGTTTCTTCCAGAAAAAGCGTGCCGAGACTGAAAGTCAGAGATAATTGGGACTTGGATTATGGAAGGATATAGTGTAAAAGAGTACGGCCAGGCGGTGAAACGCTATGTGCAGACGATGGATCTTAAAGACGATCCAGCGCTGATAGCTGAGTATCGCCGCAGGCACAGCAAGGAGGAGTCGTGGCAGGAGATACGCGACGGCATCAGGGAGGTAGGTATACTGGACATGCAGATCTTCATCCTCGGCACCCGACTTGTGATGATCGTCGAGACGCCTCTCGATGCGGCAACTAAAAGAGATTCAAAGTAAAATGCACAAGGCTGGGGTTATAGGTATTGAGATTAACAATAATCCTAAGATTCAGTGGGAAGGAAAAAGCATATTACTGTTTAGATGGTATGGAGTCAATAGGTATCAATATGCTCTGTATGACCATCCAATGACGGAAAACGAAAGGGATGACGTCTTAAGATTGCACCAGTTTATTTTATATAATGATAGTGTGGTATTTGAGTCTTCAGGGCGCAAACGTTTCGACCCCATCACCTTTAGGCTAGCGGCTTGACACTCTTTGCTTTATTTTATCAATCAACTGGCGGGTAGGCTCGATTTTTTCTTCAACGTCCGACTGATCCACGTCGATTGAACAGTTGTAATCTCCGTCTTCTCTCAGCTTCTGAAGCTGAGAGTAAAGTTTGCCTTCCGCAACGGTAAAAATCCCTTCCTTCACATAGAACAGACTGAACTTGTTGACTGCGCCTCTGTGCGTACCCACCTCGTGATGGTCAGAAATAAGCAGCGCACTTACTGCATGGAATAACGCATAATACAGACGATTGGCCGCCATTCCCCAGAGCTGGTTTTGCACTTGCACCTCCATCTCTGCCCAGGTCTTTTCTACCTTCTCCAGTTCGAGCGTGAAAAGCACCTCCCTCTCTTCATCCTTAAGACTCATATATCAACTGTTTATCTTCTTCGACATTATAATAAAACATGGTGTGGGGACCGTTGTACCACTGATCCTTCGTGAAAGTCCTTGCGCTGATATCCTCGCTGATGTCCCAGCCCATTTCCGTAAACGGCCAGGCATAGTTGTCCCAGTCGTCTTTCTCGCGCACGGGCTTGTCGAGCAGCACAAGCAAGTCCCAGTCTGAATCGCGATTGTAGTCACCTCGCGCGCGCGAACCATAGAGGTAAAGGGCACTGCCTTTAGGCAATATCCTTTCAGCTACCTGCTTTATCCTGTCTATAACGGCTTCATTTGAATCCATGCGCTGATAATTTCTGCAAAGATACGAACAAAAAACGAAAGTTCCAAATTTTGGGCGCGTTTTTCGTTGAATAGTTCAAGCAATGAGCGGGAATAGTTCAATCTAGGAGATTGGATAGTTCAATCTGCCAGTTTGCTACGTCCTCGCTATTTGATAGAGATATGATGAGGAAAAAGATGGCTTTGACGGTTCAAATTGAGTGATTGGTGTGAAAAGTGCGCTGTATAGAGGCAATGAAAAGCGACTGTTAATTTTTGTAAATCAACTTTGGGACAGTAGATGCGAGGGCCATTAATGAATGATTTTGCGAGTATAAATAGTAGCAATTGCTAGCATTAATGGTAGCAATTATTCCCTTACTGGGAAAAAATTGCTGCATAGGCAGGGCGCAAAAATTCCTTAGGCAGGCAGTAAAGCAGAGGGCTCCATTCACAGATTCACAATTCACAGTTTATTTTTCGAGCCCCCTGTCGCTTAACTTGCACGGGAAGTGTTAATATATATTTAAATATATATAAATATGTATATAGATATAGATAGAAATCTATCTCTACACGGGGATACCCCCTTGAAAATAAACTGTGAATTGTGAATCTGTGAAGATTGCATGAGTCATCTCCGCAGGAAATGTGATAAAAATAAATCGCGATTTATTTTGTATTTCGCTCAATTTGCGCTACCTTTGTGCTCAAATTCAAAACAGAGCTTATGAAATCGAAACTTCTGAAACTGGATGCGCCCTACAACGTGATTTACGCCGACGGCCTCGTAGGTCGCCACATCGCTACACTCGTCACATGGAAAGAGAATGAGGACGGCGAGATGATCGACACCGAATCCTACCCCATCATCGACAAGGGTGAGGAATACGTTGCCGGCAAGATGGTGATGGTCGATTTGGACGATTGCCGCACACTCTGTCCTGCTGGCGGTACCAATCTCTTCTGGGTGGCAAAGATCATCGAGTACGACTTCCAACAACTGGAGCCCGCAGGCCCAGACTATATCCTGGAGCGCATGAGGCTGCTGGATTGTAAGATTGTGATGCCCACAGAGAAGGATGCCAACGGCGACGAGGTACAACGCATCCACTTTAAGGCCACGCTGGCCATCACATCGCTGAACGGTACATGGGCTGAACCCCGCTACTATCGCGTAAAGAGCAACCGTTACGAGGGCTTCTACTTCGAGGCTGAGGGCACGGCTGAGGAAATCTACAATGACCTGCTCTCTCAGAAGCACGCCTATATGACCTGGTTTAACGACGACATCAGCTCCATCACCTTCCGCACATTCGACATGGAACTGGAGGATGTCATCAAGCGCCTGAATGACCCAAATGATAACTAAACCGCCGATGGAGAAGACATTGACACAACTGCCGCCTGTGCCTGTGGAGTTTGTGATAGGCCATGCGCTGACGATGAAAACAGAGATTCAGCGTCGCCCCTACGTGGAACTCATCACCCAGTGGGCCGAGCACGAAGGTATGGAGTCTGAAGGTGTGACGGTTGCCCGCAGGATAGCGGGCCAGCAAATGACCGACGCCCATCACATGCCCAAGGAGCTCTATCAGATGTATCGTCAGGGTGAAAAAGCTGAGCGGCTGATTGAGATTATCCAGGAGATCAACTCGAAGATACAGAACAACGAGGAAATCTGGACTTGGGCGCACGTGATGCGCGTGATGGTCGACGAGAGCATCCTGCTTGCAAACATCTCCGTCAACCGCTTTGATGTCATCATCACCTCGATGATTCCTGGCAAGGGGATTGACAATGTGCGTAAGAACGGTGACTACAAGACCATCATGAGAGACAGGGACGTCTCTTACCACTCATGGACAGACAACAGCCACATCGACCCCACGCAAGCCTCAAACAAAGAGATCTGCCGTCAGATCGTTGAGCTCTTCGCCCCCATCCTGAGCCGCAAGAAATTCGTTTCAATCTCACAATAGGGACAGCCCCCTTTTGTGAGATTTTACCCAAAAATCCACCAACGTTTTCCCGACGGAAGCCAACACTTTTCCGAAGGCTTCCTTTACTTTTCCGAAACCTTTCCGACGGACGGAAAGGCTTTTTTTGCACCTTTTTTATTAGTAATTTTGCATCAGCGGATTTGACCGGGAGGGCCCCTCGGTTGATGCCCGCCAGAACATTATTCACTATAAGAAAGATTGCGTATGAGAAGAGAAATGATTACTCAGATGGGCATTGCCCAAAGCGTCAAAAGCAGCGTGACGCCCTGCACACTTGAGAACCTGTATACCGCTATGGATGCAGAAGTTACTAACCATGTCTGCGCCGACATCGAGGACAGTCTCGAGAAGGTGAAGCGAGGCGAGATGAGCCGCGAGGACTTCGAGACCTACAAGCGAGAGAAGAAGAAGGAGCTGATGGTCTTGACGCCTCACGCCACCTATTCTGACGGCCAGCGCTCGAACAAGAGTGCGCTGCCTTCAGGACTGTCGATGTACGATGTAGACCACATCCCTGACCCACGAGGTTATTTCCAGACGTTGGTAAAGGATCGCTGTGCCGAGCTGGGCATTGTGATGGCCCATGTGACACCCTCTACCGAAGGACTTCGATTGATTTTCGAGGTGCCTCAGGGGATGACCCTTGCCGAGGCTCAGAAGTGGATGTCGGAGCAGTTGGGCGATGCCGGCTACGACGGCTCCGTGAAGGATTATGCCCGATGCTCGTTCATCGTGCCTCGCGCGTACCTTCTCTATATCGATGAGGAGGAGCTCTGCAAGCAGCGTGAGGTGAAACCAGCTACCCAAAACGGGTATGAGGTTGAAAGGGAGTCACAAAACGTTACGGCATCTGAAAGGGGTGGACAAATCGTCCCTGCCTCTGACCGCCACCTCCGCATCTTCGACCTCTGCCTGGCCGAGGCTGGACTGAAGCTGGAGAAAATTGACCAAATGGGTGTCT
>JAEEGK010014653.1_pt1 | contig 17484 bp, 6 predicted proteins | sample 8958771 | NCBI WGS metagenome assembly JAEEGK01 (sample SAMN16246547, study PRJNA631951) | gut metagenome | biome: gut microbiome; feature: rumen; material: SC-attached | host: Bos | place: Iran: Karaj | collected 2018-10
TTTAAATATTTAATTTTTTATTTACTTGAAATGGGGATTGGGGATTGGGGATTGGGGATTGGGGATTGGGGATTGGGGATTGGGGATTGGGCCCAATCCCGAATCCCCAAAAATATTTTTTAATATTTTCCATATAAAAATATTTTATATTTAAATATTTAAATAATTATTTTAAAAAAGAAATTATTGAAATTCATTTAAATAATATTTATAATTTATTTATATGGTTGAAGTTAGTGTTAAAAATATTGAATTAAATTATAATAATTTTAGTTTTTTAGAACCTAGTAGCAAAATTATTTTAGATGATTTTTTAGATAATTCTAATGGAATTAGATGTCCAGAATGTAATTTAATACCACAAATTTCATTATTTTATGATACACCAGATTATAATATTTGTGATTGTGAAAATCCTCATTCTCAATATGTTTCTATTATTTATAAATGTGAAAATAATCATTCAAAAAAAGTTTCTTTATCATATTTTATGGAACATTCAAAAGATTTTGGAATATTTAATTGTATTTGTACTTTCCAAGAAAACGAAGGTCATAAAGAATTTGAAAATATTGATGATTATAGATATTGTTATACATGTAAAAAATTTTTTTGTCCTGACTGCTATGAAAATAATCATAAACAATTTAATCATAAAACTGTTTTATTAACAAAATTTGATTCAACTTGTGGTGAACATTTAAAACAATTTTCTGGATATTGTATTACATGTAATAAGAATATTTGTAAAGATTGTGACCATAAAGGACATAATATTAACTCTTCTAAAATAAATAATATTCAAATTTTTAAAGATAAACTTGAAAATGCAAATAAATATTTTGAAGATTCAATAAAAGTAATTTCTGATATTTATAATTTATTGTATTCAAAAATTCAAAGTATTAAAAATTATTTAGATGAATTTAAAGAGATAAATGAACAACAAATTCAATTAGCTGGAATATTATTAAATTATTATGAGTCAAATAAAAATAATAATTTAAATTTTACAATTGTAAATAATATTTATAGATTACTTAATTTTAATTCATTGGATATAAATAATTTAGATTCTAATATTCCTGATTTAGGTGAATTAATTGAATCAACTTTAGGATTTTTAAAAAATAGGAAAAATTGTATATTAAAAAATTCAAAAGTATATAAAGATATTAATCAAATGAAAAAAATTGAAATTCAAAATGAAAAATTTTGGGCAATTTCAGGAATTGATTTAATAGATGATAGAATTGCTATTTCATATACAAATCAAAAAATATGTATTTATTATAAAAATTTAATTGAACAATTTAATTTTAAATTTGATGTTACTTGTTATTCTTTTTGCCAATTACCAAATAATATTTTATTAGTTGGAACAAATTCAAAAAATATTTTAAAACTGATTGTAGGAGAAAATTCATTTAGATTTAAAGGTAAAATAGATTTGTCTACAAAAATAAAAAGAAATGAAATAATAATTAATAAAATATCCTTATTCCCTAATAAAAAAGATCTAATTGCTTTTAATCAATATGGAAATATTATAATATTAAAATATAATAATGGAAATTATATAATAGATGAAAGTTCATTTGAAGTCAATAATTATATTCAAAATGCAATTCTTTTAAAAGATATAATTGTTATTATTTCAAGAACACCAAATAAATCAATAAAATTTTATAAATTAAATATAAATTCATATGTTTGTGTTAATGAAATAAAAGATATTTCTTGTTCATCATTAAGTCATGCTGTTACACAATATCAGGATAATTATTTTTTAGTTGTAGGTTCATCATTATCATTTTTTGATATAAATAATTATCAAATTATAAAACAATTTCCAATTGGATTATTTACAAGTATTTATTTTTGTAATAATTCTGATATTTTATTAGGTGGAATTGAAACTTTTGAACAAGGGAGAATTGTTAATAATGAATATAATAAAATAAGTCAAATAGTATTTAAAGAAAACAGTACAATTAAAATAACATTTTTATTCGAAACTGAAAATGGAAGAATTGTAATTGGAAATGAAATAGGTTGTATAAGGTTATATTATTGAGAATAAATTTAAAAATATTAATTATGTTGTTAAATAAAAATATATAATAAAAATTTATTACCCAAAATTAAAATTAATACTTATTAAAAAAACAAACATTAAAATAGGAAAAATTATTTATAATAAATCATAATTCTTCTATTTTTTGTAAACAAAAAAAATTTTTATCATCTAAAAGATGCAATTCTCCTTCTAATTTCTAATCTAATAAAATCTGCAAAATTTACTTCCATTTCTTCTTCACCACTTGAATTAGTATCTTCATTATATTTATCATGAAATTGAATACTTTTCTTTTTCCTATATTCATAAACCCAAGCAAAAATAAGAAAAAAAACTGAAAAAAAAACCCACCAAAATCCAACTCTCATTCCCCAAATAAAACCTTGTTTTTCATTATTAAAGCAATCCATAATAAATCCAGTTAAAAATGGTGATAAAAAATAACCTCCTAAATTAAAAATTAATTGACTTAAACTATTAGAAGTTGCTTGATCTTCATTTTTAATTGTACTAATCATAATCCCAGTAGCAATTGGAACAATAGCAGCACCAAAAAATAAAAAAGCCCATAATAAAATACTAATATAAACAAATGAAAAAATAAATCCTAAAGGAAATGCAAAAATAAAAGCAATTAAACCAAAAGCAACACACATTTGAATTGCTTTATAAGTATTTTTTCCTTTATATCCTCCATAATTATCTGATAATGTTCCTCCTATTAAAATACCTGATAAAGGTGCAGTTATTGTTGTAAATGAAAATACTGAAACTACTATTAAAGGATTTGCTCCTATTATTTCTATTAAATATGCTGTCATCCAAAATTGAATGTTTGTTACTATAAAATATATTGTACATAAACCAAAAGTCATTGATAAATATATTGGATTTGATAATATGTTTATTGATTGTTTTATATATTTTGAACAGTTTAATTCTGATTTTGAATTGAATTTTTGATAAGTTTTTATTTGATTATTAGTTTTATTGTTTTTATTATTATCATTTTCTTTTCTTTCTTCTGATATTTTTTCTTCTTCTTCTTCTACTTCTTTTAACATATTTTCATTACTTGCATATATATGATTATGAATATATTGTGCTCTTTCTGAATTATAAATATCACTTTTTATTTTTCTACTATTTTTACTTTCTATAGTAATATTAATTGGATTTTTTAAATTTTTTTGTGAATTATATCTATTTAATCTTGCTTCAATTTCTTCTTCAATACTATGATAATGAATACTAATATAACTATCATCTTCAAGAAATAAAAGAATAGCAATAGGAATGAGAAAAATTCCTTGAATTTGAATTGCAAGTCTCCAATTAAAATATTCATATAAAAAATTAATAACAATCCCACTAACAATATATCCACCAATCATTCCAAAAATAGTAGTTGCATGTAATATTCCTAACCAAGTAGTACCTTTATCTTTAGGAGAATAATTATTAACCCAAACAGGACCATAAATAACAACAAATGATTCAGTAACTCCCATAAAAAATCTAGTTGAAAATAATATAATTTTATCAAATGAAAGTGAAAATATAAAACAACATAATGAATTTAATAATAAAACAAATGCACAAACATCTTTTGCTCCAAATTTAGAAATTATTGGTGAAACAAATAATGATGCAGTTGATAATCCTAAATATACTAATGAACCTAATAATGCTTGTTCTTTATAATCGAAATTTATTTCCTTTTCAATTTCTAATAAACTAGCTGGAATTACTCCTGTATCATAATTTAAAAGAAGATTTGATAAAAGGAATATTATGAAAATTTTTGTATTTTTTTCCATAATTTTTGAAATTAAATAATAAACATTTTAAATTATAAATTCAATTTTTTTTTTTAATTTTTTATAATTTTATATGGATAAAAATAATTTTTCCTTTTATTTACTTATATATAATATTCAATCTAGAAATAATATAAAAATATTAATTAAAAGTGCTATTTCTTATAATTGTAAAAAATTTTTAGTTTTAGGAAAAGATAAAAAAGTTTTAGAAAAATTTTTTAATGGAGAAAAAGAAATGACTTTAAAATTAAAAGATTATTTTGAATATTTTGACAATATAGAATCATTAAAAAAATATTTAAAAGAAAATAATATAACTCCATGTGGAGTAGAAATTGGTGCAAATTGTATTCCTATTCAAAATCATCCATTTAAAGGAAATACTTTATTTATTTTAGGAAATGAAGGTACAGGATTAAATAATAAACAAAAAGAATTATGTGAACAATTTGTTTTTATCCAACAATATAGTGAAAAAACAGGTTCATTAAATGTTGCAATTGCAGCTTCAATTATTTTTTATCACTTTTATGTATGGAATGAAAATTACATTTAATTAAATTTTTTATTTTTCATTTTGTTTAATTTAAAATAATATCAATTTCATCTTGATATATATTATAACTAATTAATATTTAATATATATTTATTCCTTATATAAAGTAAACTATTTTCATTATTAATTATCAAAATATTATAAATTTTAGATTCTTCAACCTCAATTTTAAATTTTACTATTTACAAAAATAATACAAATAGAAAATATAATAATATTTCGTTATTAATGATAAATAGAATTTTTAATATTTTTAAAATATGATTAAAATTAAGTGTTTCATTAGAATTGATTTTATCTTTATTTATATTATCATTTATATCATTTTCATTATTAATAATTGCAATTGAAATATATTTTTAAACCCATTTTTTATAATTAAAAAAAAATCTTTTTGGTTAATGAATAATTACTTAAATCAAGAAATAGAGGTATATTTATTGGAAGTTTAAAAAGAATTCTTTATGCTTTATATATATTTTCCTTTTATTTCATCATACTTTAAATAATTATTAGCTAATTCAAAATAAATAGATATATTTTATATATAAAAAAATAAGAAAAATTGAAAAAAATCTAATTTATTATAATTAATATTTATAACACTCATAATTTATAAATTATTTCACACAAAAAATTACATAAAGAAATCAATTGTTTTACTTATATAATATAATATTTTCAATTTAAATTTCAAAGCCAAAAACCTTAATATAGTTAAAAGAAAGCATATAAAAAATGGAAAAATCAAAGTTAATATAAAACTTTCTATAGTACTTAATAATAATAACTTTTGATTATTTTGATAAACTGCACAAAATGCACCAGTATAATACCAAAAAATAAATTCTAAAATATAAGTTAAAGAGAAGAAAAACCATAATTTTATTTTTAAATTTCTTAATATTTTTTTACATAATATTCTAAATTCATCAATATTTTTTTCATTTTTTAAAACTTTTTCTAATTTTTCTTTAGAATTACTCAAAATACTTAATGCAAATGTTATAAATAAAGATACAATAAAAGAATAGATTGTTTTAGGTAAATCAGAAATAAAATCAACAACACCATTTCTTTTATAGGCTTTACTTACATAATCATCATTATAAAAAAAAGCATTTAATGTAAATTCTAAACCAAAAGAAAAAAAAAATAATATAATTTTAATTGCAGTTAATTCTAAATGATTATCAAGAAAAAATGTATTTAAAATTATTTGTTTTTCTTTAATATAATCCCAGTATATTTTGAAAAATCCTCTAAAATCAAATTGAATTGCAGTTACATATTTCATATTACTTAATTTTTCATCTTTTAATTTTTCTTTATTATCATTATTGTCATTATTTATATTTGATTCATTTTTTGTTTTAAAGTAATTTTCATTTTTTGAATATTTATATATTTGATTTAATGATTCTGTTGTTGAAGAGGAATATGAATTCTGTTTTAAATGGAAATTAAATTTATTATTATTAAAATTTAATTTATTATCATCATCCTTGTATTTTTTCGAATCAGAAAAATTTGATTTTATTGTTACAATATATGGACTGTTTATATTATTTGATGATTTATGAATTGATTTTCTAATTTCATTTGTACTTCCTAAATTTGTTTTACTTTCAAAATATTCATCTCTATTTCCAATATCATAATCATAATGTAAAGAATCAAATTTTTTTTGAATATCAAAATCTAATATATCATCAATTTTGTTATCATAATTAATCATCTTATCATATTTTTCTAATTCAATATGATTTTCATCTTTTTCATCTTCTAAATCATCATTATTAATATTATTATTATTCAATGTTTTATTATATTCATATATATAATCAGTTTGAGAAAAATGAATTTGTCTTTTTTTAGGAGGATTTGATTTTGAATTTAAATTATTATTTGTATTAAAATCATTCTCAATATCATTAGATGATGCTGCATATATAATTTTATTATCTTTTGGTTCAAATAATATTAAAAAATTTCTAATTGGTTTTATCCCTTTTCTAAAAAAAACAAAAGTAAAAATAATTGTTAAACAAATAATTACTAACATAACCCAACATCCATAATTTTTTTTCATTATTTTCCAATTAAATACTAAATTATAACATTTTACAACAGAATAATTCCAAGTAAATAATTTAGAAGTAAATGCATTTTTTATATTAGTTAAACTTAATGGTTTTGTATTATTATTAATACTTTCAATTTCTTCTTCTGGATCACAATTACAAACAACAGTCATTTTAGAATAATCAATATGATCATAAACACAACCTTCTTCACAAAAAGAAACATTCTGATAAAAATCATTTCTTCTATCTTTTAATGGAACATCTGTTCCATTATTTGATGTGAATGGTTTACACAAGTTATTAAAAAATGAATCATTTGAATTAAATACATCAATTCCTTGTTTTGATAAATCTTCAGCAGAGATTAAATCTAAAAGTTCAGGATTTACAATTGGTTTTTCAATATCTACATTTTCACATAATGTTGAATCTAATTTATTACCTTGATAATCATATAAATAAAAAAAAACTTCATTTACTGGACAATTTACTAAACTTTTATCTACTTTAATCATAATAATATCTTCATTTTCAGGAATATGATAATGCTCTTTTAATAATTGATAACATTCATTTATGTCAATAGTAGAAATTCTAGCTTCATTTGCAATAATTTGAATATTTTCTGAATCATGAAGTTCATATACTTGAATAGTAATATCATTACCTTGAATTAAACTATCAGAAGAAACATATGCTCTAATATTATCATCTATTTTATCAATTATTGAATCAGTATCATTAGAAAGAATTGAATTTACAACACAATGATGATTTATATTATTAACTTTTGTTATTGAAGGACATTCATTAACACATTCACTTATAAATTCATAAGTATATGTTCCATCAGGACAATTTTCATAACAATTATTATTATACTTATAATAACCTTTTGGACAATTTTCAATGCAATTTGAATTATATAAAATTAATGATTTATTTTTACATGAAATACAATTATTAATGAATTTAGAACCATAAGTTGAGCAAGTCTCACATAATTCATAACATTTTGAATATTTATCATTATTAAAAAAATAACTTTTTGAAGGTAATGTTGACTCATTATAACAGTTTGAATAAGGTTCACCTTCTATATTATAATAATTATTTCTAGTATTACATTTAATACAATTAGTATTCAATTCTCCATCACATGTTTCACATGCTTCATTACAAGGTTCATATAATTTTGTTGAGGGATTTAAATAATAACCTTCATCTATTGTAGAATCATTATAACATTTCGTAGTTTCTATTTTAAAATAATAATTTTCTATGCAATGAACACAAATTAATTCATCATTTACTTTTATACATCTTGAACATAATAAATCACATTGTTCCCAAATATTATTTTTTAAACTATATCCTAATTCAGTTATTGAAGAATTATGACAATTATTTGTATCTTTTATTTTATAATAATTATTTTGACAAATATCACATTTTAAATCCTCTTTACTAAGCTCATCATTTTCAATTGGTTCTCCTATACATGTTTTACATGAAAAATGACATTTTTTTAATAAATTTGTTGAAGAATCATAATAAAAACCAATTGCATTTGGAATTGTTGAACAATTATTAATATTTTCTATTAAATAGTATTGTTCTGAATCTATTGTTTTACAAGATAAACAATTTTGACTGTTTAAATCTTCTTCTGATGAACATGTTTTACAATAATTATTACAAGGATAAAATTTATTATTTGATAAATAATATCCTTTTTCTTTATAATCTATTTGATAACAATTCTTAGTTCCATCTTCAAAATAATAATTTTCTTTACAATTTTGACAATTATGATTTATATCATTTCCTTCACCATAGCATTTTGAACATGAACTAAAACATGGAAAAAAATAATTACCATCCAAATAATATCCTTTTTCAATAAAAGTATTATCATAACAATTAGAAGTTCCTGAGAAGAAATAAAAATTATCTTTACAAGTAATACAATGTTGAACATCATTATTTTCATCATAAATATCATTACAAGAATTACAATTATCATAGCATTTATAAAAATATAATTTATGATCTGTAGAATTTTCTCTAAGAAAATATCCTTTATTTTCACCTTCAGTTTCAGTATAACAATTACTTGTTCCATTAACTAAATAATAATTATTATTACAAGTAATACAATTATGAATATCATTTTCACTATCCAATCCATTATTACAAGTTTTACATCTCGAATCACATTTCTCAAAATATTTTCCAGAAATATAATAACCATCATTTAAAAGATCTTCAGGATATCTACAATTTGGAGTTGCATTTCCTTTAACTGTACCTGGTTTACATCTATCACAATAAGTAGTAGTAACGTAACAACTTTTACAAGTTTCATAACATTTTGCAAAATAATCACCCATAATTAAATAATAATCAATTTTAGTTGATTTTAAAATACAATTTGTTTCATCATCTTCTAAATATGCATAATCTTCTGAACATGCTTTTGGTTGACAATGTGTACTTTCTGTATCTTTTCCCTTTGTACATTTAATACATGCTTCATCACAAAATAAAAATTGGTTATTATCTATATCAAAATACCAATTATCTTTTTTTTCTGATATCATAAAACAAGATTTTGGGTCTTCAGGTGAAATATAATATTCTTCAGCACATTTTATACAATTATGACTTTCTGTTGTTTCTTCTTCATCACATTCAGAACATGATTTATAACACTCTTTAATTTTTATTGTTACTTCGCCTTCTGATGAACTATATGTTTCAAGATTATAAATAATGTATTTAAAAATATCAGTTCCTTTTAATGAAAATGTTTTAAAAATAAATTTATTATCTTCATTAATTAAATATTTTTTTTCTGTTTCAATTAATTCTTCATTATAATAAAATTGTCCTGATAATGAAGAAGGAAGAGAAGTAAATTGTATAAAATGATCTATTGATGTATATTTATTAAATAATGATAAAACATTTATAACATTTTCTTGGTGAATAAAAAAAGACATTGTAGATTTTAAATTTTTTAATAATGGAATCCTCATTATATGTGCTTCAACAGATTTATTATTTTTTTCATAAGAAATAATAAATTTTTTAGAACTTATTCCAAGAATTTGTAAATAAGATTTTTCCCCTTCTGTTTCAATTTGAAATGAATTTATTATAGTCAGAGAAGTATTTATTCGAATACATTTTATTATATTACTTTTTGTACAACAAGCAATTAATTCTTTTTTAATTGATGGTAATTCATCCATATAAAAATCTTTAATATTACTTGAGCAATCTTCCAAAATTCTAATTGTATTTTCTTTTTGTTGTACTATTGGTGTGTTGTAATACAAAGTAGTACTAAATTCATAAAACATTAATTCAATATTGTTATTTATAGTAATTGAAGCAACACAATGTGAGATTGCGGTGAATTTATAAAATAAATTAATTCCTAATGATTTTTCGTTGGTTGAAAATTCCATTGATGAATAATCTTGAAAAGTTGAATAATTAATTATCTTTCCCTTAACATTATTGCCACAAATAAATGCACAAAATATATGATCATCTGTATATTTTTCACAAACTACCCATTCAATATAAATAATACAAGATAAAGAACTTCGATATTGTAAATTTTGTCCATTTGAAGTATAATATTTTATAATAGAATATGTATATGATGTAATTAAAAATATATTCATTCCAGTGTTACTTGTAAAAAAAATATTTATAGATTTTTTATCATTCATATTAATTACATCAGAATAATCATAAGATATACCATTATTTTTAGAGTCATCGTCATTTAAATCATTAATTACATATACTTTTTTAGAATATGCAAAAGTAATTAAATTTGCATTTTTATTTTCATCCCATGTTATAAGTCTATCATAATTACATCTAAATGAATAAGATGATATTATTATACCTGAATCTGTATTAAGTATTATTTTTTTTTTTGGCAAATATATTATAGTCTCTGTGGTTGTTTTTTCAAATAAAATGGGATTTTGTGAATCATTATCTATTATAATTGGTAATTCAATTAAAGTTTTAGAATAAGGTAGAATACTATTTAAAATATATAGAATTATACTAATATGTTTCATATTATTTTTTTAAAATTTTATATTTCCAATTTATTTATTAAGTAATTTAAAATTTATAAAAATATTCATTCTGTATATATTTAAAAATTCATTGGATTTAACAAAAAGAAATATAAAAAAATATTATTATTCTTTTAACATTAAAAAAATAACTTAAAAAATAAATTGAATTAATGGGAGATAATAATATTATTTACACATCAATTCAAATAAAATTAATATTAATAGGTGATATATCGGTAGGGAAAAAATCATTTATTTCAAGAATGAACACATTACAATGTACAAAATCCCATAAAAAAGATCTTCCTGGAATATTATCATCAAAAATTTTAGAATATAATTTAAATACAACATCAATTTTTATTCAATGTTATATTGCAAAAGGAGCAGTAAATATTTTAGATATTGATGATTCAGATTCAAGTGATGAAGATGAAGAAATAAGACATGAATATAAAATACAATTTAATGAAACTAAAAAATCAATTATTGATATGTTTAAAGCAATTAGTAAAAATGCTGAAAATGATCCTAATTCTTTACAAGAAACAATTTTTATTTTTATGTATGATATGAGTGATTTTTCAACTTTTGAAAGATTATTAATTTATTATGATAGTATTAGTAGGAAATTTGGTTTAAAAGGTAATTCTAAATGTGTTGTTATAGGAAATAAAAGTGATAGAAGAATTGTTTTTAAAGATGATGAATATGATAAAATAAATTCATTTATGAAAGTAGATAATTTTAGAAAGTATGATATTTCAACAAAAATAAATTTTGCATTTAAACAATTTTTTTATGATTTAATAATAAATTCAATTGGAGAAGATGTATCATATAATAAAGAAAAATTTAAAAGTATATTAAATAATAAAACAACAATGAGTAAATCAGAAAGAAAAGGATTAGATTTTGGAAATAATAAAATTCCTGAACCTGGTAAATATAATACAAATATATATGAATTTGATTCAATGGAACAAAGAAATGAAATATTAAATGATAAAAAATTGCGTTTTTCTAAAAAAATATTTGTAAATAAACAATCTCCAACTTATTCTCCTTTTGGTTTTATTAATGAAGAAGAAGTTTTACGTAAAAAAGAATTTGAAAAATTAGAAGAAAAAAGAGAAAAACAATTAAGAAGAATTCAATCTATGACTTTAAAAAATGCAGGTAATGAAATAATGGGTAATTCATCTTTAAAAAAAGGAATTTCTCTTTCTGGTACATCTTGTTCTTCAATGGGTAATATTCATTTACTTGAAAGAAGTAATAAAAATAAAAAAAGAGATGAAGAATATTTTAATTCTTTTGGAGAAAATAAAATAAGTATACTTCATAGACCTTATTCATTTAGACCGAAATCAAAAAATTATTTTGATGATATTGAAAATAGAAGAAATCAATATCAGCAAAATTTAAATAATAATTTAAAAGAAAAAGAAAGTAAATATGATGAACAAAGAAAAAAAAATATTGAAGAAATAAATAATAATATATTAGAACGTTCAATGAAAATTTTAAGTAAATATGAAAATTATAATAAGGAACTAGAAAAAAAAAGAGCAAAAGAAAGATATTTAGATATAGTATTTGGTAATAATGCATATAATTTAGATAAAATGAATACAAAAATAGAAACAATTAATTTATTAAAAAGAAGTGAAGAAATAAAACCAAAAATGCAAATTGATATAAGAGGAAATATGTTAAATCCTAAAAAAGGAATTTCAATAATTGGAAAACCAAAACCAATTATATTAAAAAGGGATAATGCAAAATTATATTATTTAAAAGATGATTTTGAAAAAATTGTAGATAAAACTAAACCACATTCAGGAACATATTCACCAAGATATCATTCAGCATTTCTAAGAAAAACAAAAACAGAAGAACCAAAAAAATTTGATAATAGTAAATTTATCCAATATGAAAAAAATAGATTAAGTTCTGCTAAAAGGAAAAATTTAGAAAAATACTTTAATGAATTAAGAGAAAAGAAAAAACAACACGAACAAAAATATAATTTAATAAAAAAAGAAGAAGATGAATATCATAAATTACTTCTTTTAGATTATTATAGTAAAAATCCAGTTGAAGATGGAAAATATCCTCCTCCAATTAATTTTTCTCAAGTTGAAGATAGAGCTCCTTCTTATACAATTGCAGGAAGACATGAAAAAAAAAAGAGAAGAATTGGAAATAATTTCTTTAGTATTTTGAATAATGAAGAAGAAGAAGAAGAAATTCCTTATTTACCTAATCCTGATATTAGTAAAGTTAGACCTAATAATAATGGATTTACTTTTGGAAAAGAAGAAAGATTTAAAATGGATAATAAGGATATTATTAAAGAAAATGATTTAGAAAATGAATTTGATGAAGATGATGAAGTTTTGTTTGGTAGTGAAAATAAGAAAAATTTTTCAAATATTCAACCTTATGATTCTAAAAGTAAAAGAAAAGATTTGTTTAGTAATAGTGATAATCCTGGACCTGGACAATATAATTTAAGAGGTTTTGCTGAGGAAATTGTAGAAAGTGCTTATAAGAGATATACTGGAAAGAATGAAAAAGAAAATGAGAAAAAAGATATTAGAGATAAAACAAAGAATGATGATAAAGATGAAAAAATTGAGAATTCACAAGAAATTATTATAGATGAAAATGTTAATAATGAAAATTTAATTAATTTAAATAATGTTAATAATAATAGAAATAAAAATAATATAAATAATAATCAAAATGCAAATATAGATATCATTCATGTTTTAAATAATAATGATAATAATTATGAAAATCAAGAAACTAATATAAATAATAGAAAAGAAGATGAAAAAATTATTGAACAAAAACCTATTGAAAATAATCAAATTAATAATGATGATTTTATAGATTTAAATGAACCTAAAAATACTAATCAAAAAGAACAAAACCAATATTATATGGAAGAAGAAGCAAACATAGATATAAATAAAACAAATAAAAATATAGAAAGTAAACCTTTAATAGAAGAAGAAAAAATAATTACTAGAAATATTGATCCATTAGAAAATGAAACTACTGATAATATACAAAAACCCAAAACACAACAAGAAACAGTTTTCTCTCAAGAACAAGTAATTGAATATACAGATGGTTTAGAAAAGACTGAACAAATTAATAATGAAAATACTAATAATAATAATAATGAAGGTGAAGTAATTACTTATACTAATAATTTAGAAAATGATAATAATAAAATTGAACAAATTAAAAATGAAAATATTAATAAAGAAAATGAAGAAGAGGTAATAGGTTATAATGATAATTTAGAAAAAGATGATAATAAAATTGTTCAAATTGAAAATGAAAATACTAAAAAAGAAAATAAAAGAGAAATTATTGATTATAATGATAATTTAGAAAATGATAATAATAAAGTTGAACAAATTAAAATTGAAAATAATAAAAAAGAAAATGAAGAAGAGGTAATAGGTTATAATGATAATTTAGAAAAAGATGATAATAAAATTGAACAAATTGAAAATGAAAATATTAAAAAAGAAAAAGAAGAAGAGGTAATAGGTTATAATGATAATTTAGAAAAAAATGATAATAAAATTGAACAAATTGAAAATGAAATTACTAAAAAAGAAAATGAAGAACAGGTAATAGCTTTTAATGATAATTTAGAAAATGATGATAATAAAATAGATCAAATTCAAAATGAAATTACTAATAATAATAATGAAGGAGAAGTTAAAGATTATAATAATAATTTAGCAAATAGTGAAAATAAAGTTGAAGAAATTCAAAACGAAAATACTAATAAAAATAATGAAAGTGAAGTTATTGGTTATACTGATAACTTACAAAAAGATGATAATAAAGTTGACCAAATTCAAAATGAAAATTCTAATAATAAAAATGAAGGTGAAGTTATTGGATACACAGATGAATTAGAAAAAGATGATAAAAAAATTGATGAAAAACAGAATGAAGGAGAAGTAATTGGATATACAGAAAATGAAGAAATAGATATTAATATTTAAATATATAAATAAAATTATTATCATTATTATTTTATTTGAAAGTAATTTTTTGTTAAATAAACAAAGTAAAGATAATTTTAAATAAAAAATTAAATATTAAATTATTAAAAAATATTAAAAAAAAAATAAAACAAAAATTAAGAACATAAATCATTAAAAGTAAAAACATTAACTCCTTTTTCAAAATCATGTATAGTACTAACAATAGAAGAAATAGGTAAAATAATAGCAGAAATTCCAATAACAAAAAAAAGTGCAAAAACTAAATAGCTTTGTCTTCCACTTTTTTTAAAAAAACCTTGAATAACAATAGTACCAATAATAGAACCAAAAGATGAAAAAATAACAGAAACAATGGCATATTCATAATTTAACATTTTAAACAAAATAAATTGAAGAGTAGTAGAAGAACTAGTTAATAAAACTAAAAAATTAGTAGTAACAGTACTAACAACTGGATAAATTCCTAAAGATAATAAAATAGGACCTAAAACAACTCCTCCTCCAATTCCAATTATTCCAGCAATAAATCCACTTAAAAATCCAATTATAGATATTTTTAAACTTTTATCAAAATTCCAATTTATATCTTTTAAATCATATGGAAATGCTATTGAAGTTCTATAATTAAATTCATGTTGAACATGTAAAAGTGACATATAATCTATTATTAAACAAAATATAAAAAAAATTATAAAAAGAAACCAATATGAAAATGAACATTTTGGTGTTATTTGAGATTCTCTTAATATACTTAGTAATGCCATTATTAAAAATGGTATTAAAATATATTTTAATTTGTCCCATCTAAGAAATTTTTTATCTTTTTCTAATTCTTTTTTTATTTCATCTTCAATTGGATCATTTAATGGATTTTCTATCATATTATTATTAGAATTTAAACCATTATTAATATCATAATCTAAATTTTTAGCACTTGATTGAGCACTTATTTTTTTTATTGAATTATTTTCATTTTCATATTCTTTTATTCCTACTTTTAAAGTTTTATAAGTATTATAAAATAATAAAATTGTAAGAAGAAATATTATTATTACATTAGGTAATATTTTATTTAAAGTAACACCTAAAACAGTTCCCATTAATAAATTAGGACAAATTAAAATAATCATATTAAAATCTAAAGCTTTAGTGTTTCTTATAGGATGAGTTAATTTTAAATTTAGAAAAAAAGATGATAATGAACCAAAAAAAATTACAATTTTTGATAAAGGAATTGCTTCATGAGTATAAAAATGCATTATTAATAATAATACAGGAATAAATAAAGTTCCTCCTCCAATTCCACCTGCATTTGAAAATGCTGATGCAAAAAATATACTTAATAAACCAATTATTTCTTTTGATTTAAATGGAAATAATGATATGTGTTTACATGTATTTTTTTGACATATATTATCTGTTTTACAATCTGAGTTTGTTTTACAAAATTCTGACTATTAAATATTTAATAATTTATTTTACTGTGCTTTTTGAATTTTGGATTAAGAGTATTAGAAAGAAAACAAATTTAATAATTTTATTTTCTTTCATTTATTTTTTAAATTTGTAAAAATTATTATTTATTTATTAATTTTAAGATAAATTGAATAATATTATTTTAATTTTATCATTTACTCAATAATAAAAAATGTCAAATAAATATATTAATAAAATATCTACAAATAATAATTTATCAAATTCAAAAATACAAAAAGAAAATAATAAACATGAAACTTTCCAATCTCAGTCTACATCTAGTAATAATAGTATTGAAGAAGAAAATTTAAATGAATATATAATAAATAAAAATGAATCTTTAATAATTCAAACAAATAATCAAATTGAAAAAAATGATTATTCAAAAAAATGGGAAATTTCAGAAGGATGTGATTTAGATAATTTTCAATTAAAATTTGAAAATAGAGTTGAAGAAATTTTAATTGATATTTTTGAAAATACTGTCAAAAATTATAATAATAAATATTCTCTTACAATTAAATGTACACGTTTTGCTAAAGATATAAAATATTATTGTGAAGAACTTCATTTTCATTTTGCTATTTTTATTTTAACAATTTTATCACAAAAATTTATTCCATTAATTAATTATGTTCAAGAAAAATATATTAATTCATCAAATTTTAAAATTAAAAAATTATTTAAAATTAAAAATTGTTTAGCACAAACAGGAAATGATATTCAAAAAGTTTTTAAAAGTGTATTTAATAGAACATATTATTTTGATATAGGAAGTGTTTTAGTAGAAATTTTTTTAAGAAATATATTAAGTGAAAATGATTTTAGTAATTTTATAAAAAATGAAGATTTTGAAAAATTAGAGGAAGTAAATTCTATTGGAGAAAAAGATAAATTTGAATCATATTTAAATCAATTTAAAAGTGATTTATATGTTTATGATAATGAATATAACACTGATGAAAATAATGAAGAAGAAAAAGAAGAAGATGAAGAAAAAATAGAAGAAATAAAAAAAGAAAAAGAAAAAATAAATGATGATAATATATTTAATATAACAGAAAAAGATATTGATGAATTAGTTGAATATATAAATTCAGATATTCCATTAAAAAAAGGAAAAAGAAAGAAAAAGAAAAATAAAAAAAATAAAAATAATTATAAAATAGAAGATAATATAGATGAAAGTAATAATAATTTCAATATTATTGATAATAGAGATATATTAGTTGAAAACTTCAAAAATTCTATTAATCAATATACAATTAAAAATCACAAAAAAATTCGACCAAATCTTAGTAAAACTT
>JAEEGK010014655.1_pt1 | contig 17483 bp, 8 predicted proteins | sample 8958771 | NCBI WGS metagenome assembly JAEEGK01 (sample SAMN16246547, study PRJNA631951) | gut metagenome | biome: gut microbiome; feature: rumen; material: SC-attached | host: Bos | place: Iran: Karaj | collected 2018-10
TACTTTTTATTATGGAGATAATCATTTAAAATTTAGTAGAGATCAAATTGATTCTGTTTGGAAAGATATAAGATATCCTAATGAATTTGTTATTGATTTATTTTTTGATAATAGTAAAGATGAAATTATTTCATCTTATGATGAAAATAGTATTAAATGGAAAAGTTTATTAAGTGATTTTATTATTAAAGGTTCAAAAAGTATTCAAGAAGATAAAAATGAAGAAAAAAAAGAAAATAAAAATGAAAATGAAAATAAAGAAGAAAATAATAAAAAAAATGATAATGAAGATAAAAATATTATAAAAATTAAACCTAAATTAGATGAAAAAAGTTCATTATTAAATAGTAATACTGATGATAATGATGAAAAAGATGATAAAGATGAAGAAATAATTTCACCTACTTCAAATACAGTAAATCAAGTTCAGGATTTATTAAAAAAAATAGGAGATAATACATTAAAAGATGATTTAGAAGAAGAAGAAGATGATATAGAAGATTATTTAAAAAGTTTAGAAAATAAAAAAAAATAAATAACAACCTTAAATTATAAATTATATATAACAAAATAATATTAATTAATATAAATATAAAAAAAACTAAAAAAAAAATGTCAAAATCATCAATTCAAGTAAATCCTTTAGTAAGAATAAAACATTAATTTAAAACAAAAAAAATAAAAAAAACAAAATAAAATAAAATAAAAAAATATAGAAATTAGATTCAATAGTAAATGAAGCAGAAGAAAGTAAAATTTCAGTATCATCAAATAAAAAAACCTTAGAAAAATTATTTGCAGCACCATTTAAAAATGATATAGGAGAACAAAACTCATATGTAAATGTAATAATGCATTTAATACACTTTACACCAGAAATAATAGATTTTTTAAGAAAAGATTTCTCATCAGAAAAACAATATTTAATTCTTCATAATTTAAAACAAATAATGGATAAATATAATTCAATTATTTCAGAAGACTATGAAAATAATATAGAAAAAGATAAATATTGTGATGTAAAAGAATTAAGAAAATCAATTGAATTATTATATAAAGGAGAAAACTTATTTAAAATGGGACAAAATGGCGATCCTGCTGATTTATTATTTTTGTTTTTAAATTCAATACATTCTTATTATATGAAAGCTCATTCATTAAAATATTCAATTGAACAAGAATGTAATCCACTTTGTCCAGCTCATGAATTTTTTTGGTTAAATATAGTACAACAATATGAATGTCAATCTTGTAAAGCAACAAGTGATATTTTAAAATTTGATTATAATTATTTTATGTATGAAATATTAATGAAAAAAATTATTTTTAAAGTTGAACAAATGAAAAATTTAGAACAATTTTATAAAAAATTTTTTTTATTTTCAAAAGAAATAAATTCAAAAACAAGAATTGATTGTCCTGCAAAATGTAAAAATCCAAATTGTAAAAGAAAAACAATAATAATAGATCCTTCACAATATATTTATATTAGTATATCTTGGAAAGAAACAAATCCAAAATTGCAAGATATATGTAAATTTTTTTTTATGTTACCAAAAACAGTTTCAAATTCAGAGATGTTTACAATTTATTCAAAAGAATTAATGAGAAATTATTTATTATATGGATTTGTAAGTTATTGGGCAGGACATTATGTTTGTTTTTTTCAATCAACTGAGAAAGAAGAAGGTTCAAAGACTTGGTTTTTTTTAGATGATAAAACTTTAATTAAATTAAGAAATTGGAAAGAAGTTATTATACATTCTATTAAAAATCATTATCATCCAGTTTTATTATTTTATAGAATTACTGAATCTAAAACTTCAATGTATGAACAAGAACTTACTGATAAAGATTATCTTAATTTAATTTCTCATTGTGAGAAAGTTGATAATGAAAATGAAAAAGGAAATTTGAGTTTTAGTCAAATTGATAATAAATCAAATACTATGAGTTATCAAAGAACTTATAGTAAAATTAGACCTATGATAGAAATGAAAAAAAGTACTGATTCTGATTTAATTAGATCTATTAGAAATTTACAAAAATTAGATGAAATTAAAAAAAAAGGAAGTAAAGATCAAAGTTCAATATCAAAAACTGCAACTATTAAAACAATGAAAGATGAAGAAGAAAAAAAACTTGAAATTGAAAATTTAAATAAAGTTGAATTAAGTCATAATGAATGGATTTGTCAAAAATGTGAAAATATAAATAATTATTCTACTTTTCAATGTAATAAATGTAAAAAAATTAATATTAAAGTATATGAAAAAATTGTAAATAAAAAAGAATTTGGATTAGTTAAAATAAATACTGAAACAAGTTCAAAAAAATTTGATTCACTTTCAAAAACTTTTGATAATATTGTTTCTAAAGAATTATTAATTAATACTTTAATGAATATGAGTATTGATGAAAGTTCAAAAAATTATTCTCAAATAAAAAAAAATAAATCTAATGCTTCACTTTTTATTAATGTTCCTACAAGTATTGATGAAATTAATGAATCAAATGATAACAATAAAGAAATTATTTTATTTACTATGAATGAAGATAATACTTGGAATTGTCCTTATTGTAATTTTAGAAATGATGAAGAAAATGATTTTTATTGTGAAAAATGTAAAATTAATAAACCAAGAGAACATCAAACTGTTAAAAAAGAAATTAAAGTTCCTATGGTTAATGGAGTTAAACATTATTTATAGAATTTTATTTTATTTTTTTTATTTAATTTTTTTTTTTGAAAATATATTTATTTGAAGAGAAAAATGAATTATTTATTTTATTTTTGTATACATTTATTATTAATTATTTCTATTTTATGTGAAAATGATTTTGATGATAATGAACCATATAATATTGAAATCAAATATAAAAAATATCATTCATTAAAAATAAGTTTTGATTTTTCAAATATTGAATATCAAGCATTAATAAATAATTTATCAAATGAATATTTAAATTATGTAAAAAATGCGTTATTAAAAAATTCTGATTTTTTTAAACAATTATTTAAAATTTCAAATAATAGATATATAAATACAGATAAAAATATTTCAAAAATCTGTCAAATTAATATTTCAAAGTATGATAAAATTATTGAAAATGGAATTAAAACTGATTTATTAATTTATCCAATATTTAATATGAATCAAACTGATTTATTAAAAGGGGGAATATGCGCATTAGAAATTGATACATTAAGACCAATTATAGGATATATATCAATAAGTACTAAATATAATTTGAATGATATAAAATCAGAAGATGATTTTTATTTATTATTAATGCATGAAATTACTCACATTTTAGGTTTTTCAAAGATAATTTTAAAAAAAATTGCAGAAAATGAAAAAGGAGATTTACAAATTCATAAATGGAAAAATAAATATTATATAAATGGTAAAATATTAAGACAAACAATAGAAAATTTATTTTATTCATTTAATTATTATGGAATTAAATTAGAATTAAGAGATAATAATAATTATTATCCTCATTGGGGAAAAGATTTAATATATAATGATTATATGAAATCAAATTTTGATTCTAATAGTACCATAACACATTTAACTATTTCACTTTTACAAGATTTAGGATGGTATACTTTTAATTATAAAAGTTGTAATTTATATTCATTTCAAAATGATGAATATTGTACATTATATAAAAATAAATGTTTTGAAAAATATAATAATAATATTCAATATTTTATTAAAAATGGTATTTTAAAATGTTTCCTTAATCTAAAATTTGTAAAAAAAAGTTTATGTATTCCTGAAGATAATATACAAAATGAATATAAAAGAAAAATATTAGAGAAAAATAAAATAAAAATATGTAATAATACATTTCAAAATTATGAAAGAGAAGAAATATATAATAAATTTCCAGAATTTAAAAAAATTAAATTTCAAAATTTAAAAATGTTAATTCCATCAAAAGAATGTAAAAATCCTCAAAAAACAATATTTTTTGAATATTTACCAATAGTAAATGAAACACATAAAAATATTAAAACTACAAATATAAGATTAAACAATCCAGCTTATTTTGTTTGTGAATATCAAGATTTTGGTATATTAAAATATTGTCCAGGAGTTCTTAAAGATAATATGCAAAATGCAAATATAATTCATGTTTTATCAAAATATTCAAAACCAAATTTATTATGGTATAATGTTGAATCAGAAGACAAAAATTTATCATATAATTTTCATAAATTTCAAAAATTTAATCATTTAATTGCTGATGGAGACATTACAGTAAAAAGTTTTTTATATAATAATTATTTAATTTTCAAAAAAAATTTTACAAAAGATTTTAATTATATGTCTGAAACTTATATATTACCTTATCAAAATAAATTAATAAAAAAGAAATTTTTAAATTATAAACCAACAAAAGATAATTTATGGTTAATTAAACCAAGTAGTTCTTCTTTAGGAAGAGGAATACATTTTTTAAAACAATCATCAGATATTCCAAATAATAAATCAATAATATCAAAATATATTTCAAATCCAGATTTAATAAAAGGAAGAAAATATGATATAAGAATTTATTGTTTTGTAACTGGAACAAAACCACTTAAAATATATGTTTATAATGAAGGAATAGTAAGAATTGCAGTTGAAAAATATGATTTAAATATAAATGATTTAGATAATTTATTTAAACATTTAACAAATGTTGCAATAAATAAAAAAAATAAGAAATTTATTGAAAATAATGATAATGAATATTCTAATATTTGGAGTTTATCAATGTTAAAAAAATATATGATTGAAAGGGGAATAAATTTTGATGAAATATTTTTAAAAATACAAGATATTTGTATTAAATCAATTTTAACAATGTATTCAAAAGAAATTAAAAGAGAAAAAAAATATAATATTATTAATGGGAATATATTTGAATTATTTGGAATGGATATTTTAATAGATAAAAATATGAAACCTTGGTTATTAGAAGTAAATTATAGTCCAAGTTTATCTACTATTGGAAATTTAGAAGGGAGAATTAAATATAAATTATTTGCAGATATTTTTAATATTTTAGGATTTATTCCTTATAATCATATTACTTTAAAAACATATGAAAAAGAATATAATTTTAATAATTCTGTTATTAAAAATGTTGAAGAAAGTATTTGTGAATTTATGAGACCTTTAGGAGGTTTTATTAGAGTTTTTCCTAGAAAAGAAAATATTGATTATTATAAAAAATTTATTAATTTGAATTTAAGTGAAAATGAAATGTTATGGGAAAAAATAAAACAAATAAATATTTAATAATTAATTTATAATAAATATAATCCAATTTTCTAATATTAAATAATTAAATTTAATTTTGAAATGATGAATCATCCAATTCATTCTTTTTTGATGAATTTTCAATTATAAAATCTTGTTTTGAAGATAATGAGAAACTTATAAATGAATTATTATAATCTACTGAATTAAGTCTTTCTATTTTTTCATTAGTGAATAATATACTAAATGTTTTTTTAATTTTTGAAAACAAAGTTTTTGACTCTTTACCAAAAATTGATTCAATATAAAGACAATTCATTCTAAAATTTGCAGAAATAAAAATTTGTATAATTATTAGAAAATTTGAAATTAAAATTATTATATAAAAGTTTATTGTTAAAAAGTTAAATATCATAATTATAATTATAATTGGATAATTAAGGGATAAAATTGATAATTTGAAACAATAAATTGCATAACTTCTTATAATAATATTTTCAGTTATTTTTTCTTTATTCCAAGATAATTTTAAATAAAGGAATGATACAATAAAAAAAATAAAATTAAGAAAATAAATTAATAACCTCCATAAATTATATTTTAAATTATTGAAATTATTTTTAATAGGAAAAAAAATATTATTTGAAAAATAATCAGAGTCATTATATTTTTCAATTAAAAAAAAAAAAACTGTATGAATTAATCCTAAAAGAAAACTAAAGACATAAAATAGATTAAAAGAAATGATATTTACTCTGATTGAATCTCTATTTGCATTTTTATCATTAATATCTTTTGCAATTAAATCTTCAGATTTATTTAAATGAATATATAAATAGAAAACTGTTATAAAATTAAAAAAAATTGTTGTGATATAAAAGAAATTAAATGACGTATTAATAATTAATTTTAATTTTGTAAAATTCATAAAATATAATAATATAGGTGAAACAATTAATATTATTCTTAAAATAATTTCAAGAATGATAATTGTAAAAACAATATTAAAAAATCCTTGTTTTAAAAATGGATCAGTTCTATGTATTTTTCCCATTACTAAAAACATAAATAATGTAATTAATGCAGTTATAATTAAGAAAACACTTTCGATAAGTATTAATACATAATAATTATCCATATCAAAACAATTAATATATATTTAAAAAAATAAATTAAATTTATATATATATTTATTTAAATAAACCAGAAAGTATATTAGTAAATTTTGTTTCATTATTTTGATTTTTAAACATATTTGATAATTTATAAACTAAATAATGAGCAGCATTTCCAAAAGAATTTTGTATATCTGAAACTCTAAAAGAACTATGGGCAACATTTAATTCAGTAATTGGATCTCTTATATCAATTAAAAAACTTCCATTACAATTTTTATTCAATTGATATATATAATCATCCCTTCCAGGATAAATAATGTAATTATAAAAACAAAAATTTGAATAAAATGTTAAAATTTCAATTAAAAGTGAACCTAATGAAATATTTATATTTCCTTTATTTGATTTTATATATGCTAAGACTAATAAAAAAAGAGAATAAGATGAAATTCCACCTTTATAACTTTCATTTAATCCTTCTTTTAACATATATCTTTTAAGAATATAAATAATATCAATTAAAAAAGGATATTTTTGAATATTTTCATTTATATAATTTAATATATTTTCAGAAGGTAATTTAATTGATTTATTCAATGAAATAATTTCAAAAAATGAAATATCAAATTTTAATCTTCGAATTTCTTTTTTATCATAAGGATAAGTTTTAAAATAATTTTTTATTTCTTCATCCTTTATAATTTTCCAAATAATACATTCTAATTTGATTAAAGGTATACTTGCAGTATAAATTGGATATATAACTTCAAAAATGTCTTTATTATTTTCACTTTCAAAAATTTCTATTAAATAAGTCATTACATTTCTTAAAATATTACTTTCATAAATTTTTAGCATAAAATCAATATCAGAACTTTCAATTGATAAACCAGTAACATAAGAACCATATTTTATAATTTCAAATTGAATATTCATTTGATTTAAAGAATTAAATATTAATGATTCAATTTTATCAATATATAATTTTCTATATTTAAATAATATTTCTTTATTTTTATTTACTATTAAAGTATTTTTCTTTATTTCATTTGTAAATTGATTTATTCCTCCTACAATAAAAGAAAGTGGATTATGATTTTTATTTGAAAATTTATTATTTCTTGAAGAATGAAAAGAATATGAAGTTGAAAATCTTTTAATTTGAGAATTATAAAAAATAAAATTTTTATTGATATTTTTATTTAAATTATTTTCATTTTGAAAAATTGGACAATTATCAGAATCTGAATTTGATGATGAAATTATTGAATTTTCTTTTAAATAATTTTGTTGTGAATTTATATTTATTGTATTTTGAGTTGAATTTGAAGAGACACTTTGTTGTGTATCACTTTCAATTTGTTCTTTTATTTCTTCATTTTCTTCTTTTTCTTTTTTATTTTTTTGATTTGTTGGATATAAAAAAAAATCTTTTTTCTTTTTTTCTTTTTTTGGTTTTGGATTTGTTATTATTATTGTTTCTATATTATTATTATTATTATTATTATTATCTTTTTCATCATCTTTTTTTTTATTATTATTTGTTACTTCTTCTTTTTTTTTCTTTTTATGCTTTTTTTTCTTTTTTTTATTTGTTTTTTCTTCTTCAAATCCATCATCATTCATTAAATCATTTGCAATTTTCTCACTATATAATGAACTTATTTGTTGTATTATTTTTTTATAAACAAAATCTTCTACTGTAAATGCAATTGTATCATCAATAAAAAATAATTTTTCTAAAAATAAATAAACATCATCTTTAAATAAACTTAATTTTAATATTTCCATTGAATCATTTATTTGATAAATAATAGATTTTGTAACTTTATTTCTTAAATGATTAAATGAATTATCAAAATAACAATAAATCCATCTGTTGTTTTCATTTCTTTTTTGAATTAAATTATTAATATTTTCATCAAGTTTAATTTCATCAAAAATATTTCTTACATTTAATTGATTAAAAAATTTCATTTTATTATCTTTATAACTTTGAATAAATAAACAATATCTATCATAATTATCAATGACTTCATTTAATTTTTCTTTATAAGGATAAGGAAGAAATTCCTTATTATATAAAGTATAATATTCATAATTCAAAATTACAATTTGTTCAAAATAACTTGTTAATAATTCTGCTAATGTAAAATTTTCTTTTAACCATTTTGGTAATGAATAATTATAAAAAGTTTTATTTCCAATTCCATTAATTGGACTTGATGTAATAATTTCAATATAATTTTTACCAAATTCATTATTTGAAAAAAGTAATAAAAACTTTTTCAATTTATCAAAATTAGAAATAAGTGAATATGATAAAGTAATAATATTATTATAATTAATATTATCATCTATTTCTACAGATAAATATTTAATATTTTTTAAAAATTCTTGTTCTTGATTAACAAGTAAAATTTCATCTAAATTATTATTAATATCTCTCTCAAGATCTTCAAAATAATTAGAAAATTTTGAAACAAAGCCAGTTTCTTTAACTTTATATTTCCCTTGTAAATTAAAAAATGAATTTAAACACATTGAATTAGTACTCATTCCTAATCTAAAACTATCTTTATAATTTCCTAAAGGTTGTCTAAATTTAAATTTAGGATATTTAGAATTTATTGAACTCATATATAATAATTGATGTATTATATCTATAAACCATTTTGAATCTATACAAAATACTTTTATTAATTCTAATTTTGATAAAGATGACATCCAATTAAATATTGTTGTTTGGAAATTTTTATTATTTGTTGTAAATTTTTGTAATTTTTTTGCAATATTTTGATGAAATTGTAAATTATTTTCAAATATTGAATTATTTGAATTCTTATTTTCATTACAATTAAATAATAATTTTTGAAAATTATCAGAAGTAAATAAATTCAATGGAATATTCATATTATTTATTTCAAATATTTTTTTTACAATTTAATATTTTTACAATTTAATTAATAAATTTAAAATATTAAATTAAAAAATATTCCAAATAATTTCCTATATAAAACACTAAAATAAACTAAAAAAATAAAAAAAAATGAAATCAATTGCATCTTCAAGTTGTTCTTATTTTCAACCAATTCAAATTCATAATAGATTTAATTCTTCATTAAATTCAACAAAAAATTCATTTATTCAATCAAGTACATCAAATCAAACATTTTCTTCTTTTGTTGAAAAATACAATTCAAAACTTAATATGTGGTATAAATTATATATGGTAATAGAGAAAAATTATTTATATTTATATGAAAAAAAACCAAATAACCAAAATAATCAATATAAAGAATTTTTTATTTTAGATAATAAAATTACAATTAGTTTTCATCAAAATTTTAGAAAAGGTTCAAGTAATAAATTGTATGTAATATCATTTAGAATGAATAGTAAAACTTTAAGTAAGAGTAATATAGAAGATGATACTTATAATATTTTTATTTCTTTAAAAACAATTTCTTTATTTGAAAAAGCTAAAAATGTTCTAGAAAATATTTTAAAGTGCAGTATGAATTCAAATTTAAATGTTATTAGTTTAGTGAAAAAAAATAAAGAAAAAATCCCAATTATAAATTTAAAAAAAAATAAATCACTTTTTACTTTTGCAAAAGAAAATAATGAAGAAAAGTTTATACCAAAAGGTAAAATAAATAATTTTCAAACAGAAGAAAATGAAAAGAAAACAAATATATTAGAAAGAAATAATAATAATAAAATGAAAAAAAATAGAACTCAAAGTTGTTTTGAACTTCAAAAAAGAGATAAAAAAGGAAATATAATTCAAACAAAGCCAGGAAGTTTTAGAAATAAAAGAGTTTTAAGTCCTGATTTAATTATTAGCCAAGAAGAAACTTTACAAATTTTAGAAGAAAAAAAAAAGTATAATAAAGAATTTAATATTAAAAATATAAATTGTTTTTCAAATGATAGAATTAATAATTATATACATAATATAAAAGAAAATAAACAATTTTTTAGTGAAGATGATTTATCAGATTTAAATTATGAAGAGGAAAATGAAAATAATCAAAACAATAATTTAGTTTTAAATGATTCTGAACAAAATACTACATTAATAAGTTTACTTTCAAAAATGGTATCTAGTAGTAAAAAAGTAAAAGAAAAGAATAAAAAATATCTTTCAAAAATTAAAAATGAATATAAAAATGAATTAAAAAAAGAAAATGATAATTTTCAATTATCTGAAAATATTATTGAAGATAATATTAAAAACCATAAAAATAAAATAGACAAAATTGTAGATGTTACTTTAATAAATGAAAATAATTCAAATTTAATAGAAGATGATTATACAAAATCTACCAATTCAAGTTTTGTAATTTTCCCACAACAAATAAAAAAAAATGATAATAAGAAAATAAATGAAATAGAAACATTAAATAAAGTAATTGATATTAATTCCTCAACTTTTGGTGAATCAAATAATACTTCTAAAAGTCTTTCTGTAGATGATGAAGTTTTAACTTTAGGTAATTCAAATCATAATGATAATAATAATTTACTTCATTTAATTCATTTAATAGATAATCATCAAATTTATATTTATGATTCTTCAATTTTAAAATCTATTATTAAAAATCTTGATTTAAAATCAAAAGATTTAGGACAATTCTTTAATTTATCTAAAAATATTGATGTTAAATCTTTTTATTTATGTGAAATGATTGCAATTTTAAGTAAAAAATTTTTAAAACAATCAATAATAAAAAGTATGGAAATTGTTATAAGAGAAAAAGAATTAAATAAAGATTTTATTGTCTCATCTAATAATCCTCATTCAATTGAATATTGTATTTGTGATATTTTCAATACTTTTTTAAGTCAAAATAAAAAAAATTATTATAAAAAGATTTTATATCAATATATTCTTCCAAATTATTTAAAAAGTTATTTTAATGTTGATATAGATTCAAATGAATTAAATGATTATATAAAAAATAAAATAAGTGAACATACTCTTTTCGCTTCAATGGAATATCATAATAGAATTTATTTTATGGATAATTTACAAATTGATTTTACACCAATTTATCCATTTAAATCTGAAATAATAAAATATATTTCACCTTATTATATTAATTTATGGCATATTAAAGGAAAAGATACTGAAATAAATGTTAATGATTCTATTTTTGATAATAATCAAAATAATAATTATATAACTTCAACAAATATTAAAAATATAAAATCTAAAATAGGAATTAAAGATTATGATAAAATTGATGAAAATTCAACTATGGAAATTTTTAAGAAATATGATAATATGAAAGATAAAAGAAAATTAAATTTAATTAATTCAATATATAATAATATTATTAATAAAAATTTTGAAGATGCACTCAAATTATGTGATGATTATATTCAACAATTTACAGATACAATTTTTAATAATAGTATTGTTTATATGGACCTTGCTCAAATATATAATGAACTTAATGGAATTGATTATGCTAAAATGTTTTTTGAAAAAAGTTTACTTATTATTAATTGGTTATTTCCTCTTCAAAATTGTTATATTTTGTTTGAATTAAATTATAAGTTTTTATTAATATTAATGAAACAAAATGAAGATTATATAAAAGAAAATAAAAATATTATAATAGAAATGTTTAATAAGTGTGAAGAATTAAGTAAAAGATTTTATAATAAAATAATTTATAAAGTAGGGATTCAAAAAATAATTTTTGAAATTAATTATATTTACAAGGTAAATAAAAGTGAAATATCAAAAGAAGAAATAAAAAAAGTTTATGAAAATGTAAAATTAAATATGGATGATTTAAGAAAAAATAGTGAATTAAATATAAATAATGAAAAATTTTTAAAAGAAGAAATGTTATATTGGGATTTATTTATTGATTTATTTAAATATTTTGATAATTGTCCAAATGAGATTATTTGTGATTTACTTCAAAAAATGTATAATTCAAAAAAAAATTTGAAGAATTTACAAAATAAATAAATGTATATAAAAATATTATGTATTATTTATTTTGTATATTTATTTTTATTTAATTATAAAATAATAATATATTATTATGTAAAATAAGATTCAATTAAAATAAAAATAATTATTTTATAAATAATATGGAAGATTATTTAAATATATTATTAGAATCCCAAAAACTTTCTGACTTCTCAAAATTAAATTTAGAAAATGTAAAAATAATAACCATATAACATTCAAAATATAAAAACTTTATTTAGTTATTTACATTAAATAGTCATTATAAATCAATATATACATCTGGTATAAAATTCTTAAAAGAAACAAGAGAATTTACTTCTAAAGCATTAGAAAAAAATACTGTATTTGAAAATAATCCAGATTTATTAGTAATAAATTTATTATATAATACATACTTATCAACAGTAGAAAAAGTAAATGAAATTTTATCCAATTTTAATGAAATAGTAATAAAACCACTTGATATATTTTATCAAAATATGAGTAGTGTTTATACAGAAATATTAGATGAATTTCATAATATTTCTGTAAGTATTTTTTCAAACAAACAAAAATTAGATAAAACAAAGGAAAAATATTATGAATTAAGTAAATCAATTGATGAAATGTTAAATGAAGAAAATATTAATAATGATGAATTTATTAAAATTAAATCTCAAAGAGATAATGCTGCTCAAGTTTATCAATATGAAGTTAATCAAACTAATCAATTATATAATTTATATAATCAACAATATAGAAATATTCAACAAAAATTATTAGCAAATGAAGAAAGTAGAATGTCTTTTATTAAAGATTGTATGCATAAATCATCAATGTATATTAATGATTTTCAAAAATTACAAAATGAATTAATTGAAAATATAAAAAGTTTAAATAGTAAAATTAATATTAATAATGAAATTGAAAGAATAAAAAAAAATTTTAAATATTCAATTTATGGTGAAAGATTCATTAAAGAAGAATTTAAACCTTACATTTCATTAAATAAAAATCAATTAAATAATGAAAATGATTTTCAAATTATTAATAGTAGATTTGATAATAATTTAGAAGCAAATTCAGAAAATAATTTTATTTCTTCATTTATAAAACAAATTTGTTCTGAAAAAGAAGTTGATGTTTCTTATATAAGCAAAATAATGAATTTTATTTATGAAGATGATAATTTTTCAAAAGAATTTGTTGATTATTTTATTTCTGTTAAAAAAAGTCCATTTTTCATTTTATTTAATATGAATAATTTATTACATTTATCAAATATTTTAAATACAATTAGTTTAAATTATGATAAATCAAATAAAGATGTTTTTACAGTAAATTTTGCAATTATTTTTTTATCTCAGAAAACTTATTGTTATATTCCAGAAAAAAAAGAAAAGTATTATTTATGTGCAATTTTAAGTCAAAATAAATTTTATTTAACAAAAACATTTTGGGCTGAATTAATAGAAGATAAATTAATAAAAAAATTAGAAGAACATGTTGAACATTTAATGAAAATTGATATAATAAGACAAGAAGAAGAAAGTTCAGCACAAAAAATAATGAAAGGTTTTTTTAATTTAAAAAATTCAATTTATGATGCATTAAATTTAGAAGAAAATAATAATAATACTCAAAAATATCTTCTTGAACAAATTGGAATTAGTAAAAAAATTATAGGATATAAAAAATTACCTGATTATAAGAAACCATATTTAGATCAATTTGCTCAAAATGAAATTGATAATATTTTAAAACAATTTATTGTTCATATTAGTAATTTTAATTTAAAAAAAGAAAATGCAATAAATATGATAATTGAAATTGCTACAAAATTAAAATTATCTAATGAAAAAATGAGTTATTATGCTTCATCAATTGAAGCTTGGTCTTATTCAATTAAAAAAAGATTACCTTTACAAAAAATTAATCCTCAAATTAAAGTTAAAATTAAAGATTTAAAAGAAAAAAGAATTGATTTAATATTATCAAAATATCCAATCAAAGAGAAAATAAGTGAAATAAAAGAAGAACAAAAATTATTAATTGTAATTGAAAGTGCAAAATTTCTTCCTTTAAATAATCAAATTAATATTTTTCTTTTGTCTAAATATTATTATAAAAATGCCAGAAAAGAAATATTTAAAGATTTTTTAGATAGAAAAAATTTATCTTTAAATGAAAAAATAAAAATATGGTATTGTCTTTTAAAAATATCAGAAACAAAAAAGAAATATAATTACAAAGAAATAATAGAAAAAATAAAAAATGATAAAACAAAAAGTTTAATTCCAAATAATGTATTAGAAATAATAAAATTAGATGTAAAAAGAACATCTTTTAAAAATAATATAGATGAAAATAAAGAATCATTATCAAATATTTTAAAAGCAATTGCTTTTATAAAACCAAAATTAAATTATTGTCAAGGAATGAATTTTATTGCATCATTTATATTTCATTTATTAGAAAATGAAGAAGAATCATTTTATTTAATGACATCAATAGTAGAACAAACTGAATTTTCAAGCATTTTTATGGAAGATTTACAAAGATTAAAAACATTTTTTTTTATATTTGATAAATTAATTAATATATATGTTCCTGAAGTTTATCAAGTTTTTAATTCAAGTAATGTTACTGTTGATTATTTTTGTCCACCTTGGTTTTTAACTTTATTTTCTAATACTGTTCATTTTATAGATAAAGATAATGCACCAAAAGTTATTTTAAAAATATGGGATGATTTCTTTTTAAAAGGATGGAAGGCTTTAATGATTACTGGATTATCTATTATTAAAAATTTTGAAAATGAATTAATTAAATTGAAATATGATGAAATATTACATTTTTTAGTTAATAATATTTTAAAATCACAATTTTTCCAAAATGATTTTTATGATGAATATATTAGATTAAGTAGAAAAGAATTAAAATTGTCAAAAAAAATAATACTTAATTTAACTACTTTATATCAATATGAAAAGAAAGATAAATAAAAAAATATAATTATATTAAAAATTTTTTTTGTTTTAAAATTATTTATTTTGAATTTAAATAATAATTATTTTATATAATTAAATGAATTCAAATTCTATAATAGAAACATCAAATGTAAAAGTAGGATATGATGAAAATACAAATAATAAAGTTGTAAACGAATTTTATTTTTTAGATACAATAGGAAAAGGTGCCTATTCCAAAGTAAAAAAATGTATAAATTTAAATACTAATAAAGAATATGCAGTTAAAATTTTAAATAAAAGACTATTAAGAAAGAAAAAAAAATCATATAGTAAAACAAAAGAAGGAACAATGAAAATAAATTATATGATAGATGATGCATTAAATGAAATAGAAATATATAAATCATTTCCAAATATGAATAATAATAATGTTTTAAAATTATATCAAATTTTAAATGATGATGAAAATGATAAAACTTATCTAATAATGGAATTAGGAGACTTTGGTCAATTAGTTTCTTTAGATGAAAAAACAGGTATTTTTTCTTTAAATTCTCATTATGATAATACAAAATATGATGAAAAATTAATAAAAAAATTTATATTAGATATATCAAAAGGATTAAAATTCCTTCATGAGAATAATATAGTACATAGAGATATAAAATCAGATAATATAGTAATAGATAAATTAGGTAATTGTAAAATTGCAGATTTTGGTACTGCAATTAAATTAAAAAGTGCTAAAGATGATGTTTTTAGTAAAACTGAAGGAAATTTATATTTTTTTCCTCCTGAATTTTGTGATGGAAAAGAACATAAAAAATTCTCTTATAAAGCAGTTGATGTTTGGGCTTTTGGAGTTACTATTTATACTTGTATTTTTAAATGTTTACCTTTTATGACTGAAAATAATAATGTTATTGGTTTGTTTAAATTAATTAATGAATGTAAAGTTAATTATAATAAAAATGGTATTAAAATTTCTGAAGATATGAAAAAGTTACTTGGACATATTTTAGAAAAAGATCCTAAGAAAAGATATACTGCTAAACAAATTTCTGAAGATCATTGGTTAAATAAGAAATAAAATTTTATATAATTTTTTTATTATTGTTTGAAAGGTATGTTCATTATTTGTTTAGTTGATATTTTTTTAAAGATTATTTTAAGATTTTTAAAAAAATAAAGAATAGATGTTTTAAATATTTTTTTCTATATAAATTAAAAATATTAAATATAGTATTTCTGGTATTTTCAATTCTTTTTAATATTATTTATTTATATTAATTATTATTCATAATTTATTCATAATTTTATATTTTTGTTTGAATGATTTTTAATTTTTAATTAATTTTTATTTTGAATATAATTTGTTTTTTTTTTCTCAATATTCATAATATAATAATAAATTAATAATTAATATTAATATTTTATTTTATATAATTATATTATTTCTTTTAGCAAAAAAATCATAATTTTCCCACCTAACAAATAAAATATTTTAGTTAAAAAAAATCAATGTTAATTTTTCATAAATCCATTCAATAATTAAAAATATATAAAAAAGTTTGACTATCAAAAAGTAATTTATCCTTATTAATCCAATTAATAAAAATAAAAATAATTAAATTGATTTATAAAATTCCAAAAAAATTAATATAAAAATAAAACGATTTAATCATATAATACAATTCATCAATAAAACCTTTATTTTTTATCTTTTTAATGTTAAAATGAAAATAATTATTATAATGATTGAAAAATTTTAGATGTATTAATTGAAAGAAAAAAAGAAAATGTATAAAAATAATTATATGTTTAATAAGGATTTATAAAAATATAATGATATTAATATGATTTTTATAAAACAGTTAAATGAATTTTTCAATAATAAATAAAAATATTATTTTAAAAAAAGAGATTTAATATTATTATTTCAAATTTAATAACTTCTTCTTCTTTTTTTATAATTAAATAAATCATAAATTAACATTAATAAGTCTTAATTATCTAATAATGATAAATAAAAAAATGTTCAATCAATTTATTAATAATAGAAAAAAATTACTTTATTATTAAACAAAAATTAAATTTCATTCCAATTTCTAATCGATAAAAAATATGTATTTCTAAAGATATATTTAATAAAAAA
>JAEEGK010014656.1_pt1 | contig 17481 bp, 8 predicted proteins | sample 8958771 | NCBI WGS metagenome assembly JAEEGK01 (sample SAMN16246547, study PRJNA631951) | gut metagenome | biome: gut microbiome; feature: rumen; material: SC-attached | host: Bos | place: Iran: Karaj | collected 2018-10
CTCAAGCTGTCGACAAAGTGTCGACAGCTTGAGACGCAAAATCAGAATTGTATTCTGATTTTGCAAGGATATAACGTGAAGGGGGATTCCCGTCCCCCTTCACAAATCCCCCATGCTTATCGAAACTCCGTCAAAAGGGTTTGTCTACAGGCTGAAGCCCGGAGCCAGATGGCTCCGGGCCTTCGTATATGTTCTGTTTGTGTTATCCCAGCTGGCGATAGAGGAACAGCACCACGTCGCAGCGGGGGCAGTCCACGCCGGGGGCGACGGTGGTTTTCAGCCCGTCCAGCAGACCGGCGCCCTTTGCCCAGGCCTCCGCCACCTGATACCAGCCGTTGTCTCCGATGCCCATCGTCCGGTAGAGGAAGGTAATGATGTGGGCCGTGGAGCAGGTCTGGTTGGGGGTGAAGTGGGTGGCGTCCGTGCCGTTGGTGATGCCCTTTTCCACCGCCCAGAGGACCGCCTTGTAGTAGTATTTGCCCTCCGTAACGTCCTCAAAGGGACTGACCTTGGAGCTGGGTTCCGGGCAGCCCATGGCGCGCCAGAGGAAGGTCACCGCCTGGCCCCGGGTCACTGTGTCGTCGGGGCCGAAGTGAGTGGCGTCGATGCCGGTCGTCACCTGGGGATCGGCGTAGTAGGCCCACAGCACCGCGTCATAATAGTAGTCGTCGTCGAAGACGTCCACGAAGGGGTTTTTCTTTTCTTCCGCGGGCTTATCCTTCCAGATGGCCACGATGACCAGGTCCTCGGTGACCAGGATCTTCGCGCCGGGCGCGCCTTCGTCCCACCTGTCGAATTCCTTGCCCTCGGGAGCGGTGAAGGTGCAGGCGGGGAGGGTGTAGTAGGTGTCCTTCTCCACGCTGACGTTGGCCATGGAGCCGCTGCCGCCGTTTGCATAGAAGCTGACGGTCCAGCTCTCCGTGGGCTTGTCCTTCCAGAGCGCTTTGACGGTCAGATCGCCCGTAACGGAGACCGAGGCGCCGGGGGCGCCCAGGTCCCACTTGTCGAATTCCTTGCCTTCGGGGGCGGTGAAGGCGCAGGCGGGAAGGGTGTAGGCGGAGCCTCGGACCACCGTGGCGTCTGCCATAGAGCCGCTGCCGCCGTTTGCGTCAAAGGCGATGTTCCAAACCAGGTCCGGCAGGAGGAAGCGGATGCTCTCATAATAGGCGGAAGCCGACTTGGCTTTCAGATAGTCCTTCCCCGCGCTGCCCACGGTGAACTTCACTTCTCCGCTGAGGGAGCGGCTGTCCAGCAAAAAGATGGACTCGACGCCGGGATCCTCCGCCGAGAACGGGCCGCAGCAGATATCCTCTGTTCCGTCCTTGTCCAGGTCGCAGTATACCGCGCCGCCCGCCTCCCGGATCAGGATGCTGCCGTCGCTGCCAAAAGCGCGCAGCGTGTCCTTCTCCACGGAGACGTCTCCGGGTCCCACATAGCCGGTGAGGTCAAAGAAGAGCTCGGGCAGCACGGTGGGGCTCCAGGAGCTCAGCGAATAGGTCTTGATGAGGAGACGGTTGTTCCCGACCTCCTGGGAGGGGACCACCTCGCCGTTGAACCGGAATACGGCGTCCGGGGCAAAGGCATATCCAGAGTAGGGGTGCAGGGTGATCTTCAGAGTATAGGTCTTCCCGTCCTCAAAATAGAATTCGGAGATCATGTGGTCCGATTCGTCGTACCAGGCAATGTCCCAAATGTCGTAATTCACGGAGGGAGGCACCTCGGCAAGTTCGCTGGCGCTGGCGCCGATGTTTACGGGATCGAGGTAGATCACGTCCGCCTCCTGGATCGGCGTTGCCATCTTCACAGGGGCGTCCGTCAGGACGAGGATGTGATCCCCGAAATACTGAACGCTGTAAGCGCCGACACCGTTCAGGGTCGCATTCGCAACGGAGGACAGGACGTAGCCCTCGGCGGGATAGACCTCGATCTCCAGATGATAGTAGTGACTCAGGTCCAGCACATCCTCGGAGTCCAGGAAGCGGTAGTCCGATTCGTCGTACCACTTTGTTTCCATGACCTTATAGCCGACGCCCATATCGGCCCACGCATACTGGATCGGATTCTCCCCGTATGCTTGTTCATTGGCATAGAGCTCAATGAAATCGACCGGTGGGGGAACGGTCCAGACAAAATCCAGCTCCGCTTCGCTGGGGGAAAGAATGCGGACGGCGGAGGCGTGCTTGCCATCTCCCAGCCAGTCCGGATTCACCACGCAGTCCTCCGCTTTGAGGTCGGAGGTGAACTGCGCGTAGTCGTTGGCCTTCAGCGTCACAGTCAGGGTGTAAGTCTGGTCGTAGAAGGTTTCCATGGGCGCCAGCGCCAGGTGGAGGCTGTTGTACCACGTCGCGCCTGCCACCGTGTAGGGTTCCGCGGAATCGCAGTCTGCATAGTTATTGGCGTTGCCGCCGTAGACAGGCGCAATGGCCGTCACCGCTGCCTTTTCGATGGGAGCCAGCGGCGCTGTGGCGGGATAGGTCTTTTTGATGACCACGCGCCAGGGCTGCGCCGGATCCCACTCCTCAAAGTCCGGCGTTTCCTTCATCAGGGTGATCTGCGGGGGATCGGAAAATTTATACCCGGTATAGAGCTCCAGAGTGATGCGCGCCGTGTATACTGTTTCCGGTTTCAAGACTTCCGGATAGGCGATGGTCTGCTCTACGTTGTATTCGTCCAGATAGGTCCAGACGGTCTTTGCATTCTGGACGTGCAGGGAAAGCCAGGACGTGGAGTAGTGATACTCATCCTCGGCTGCGCGGGCTTCCGACGGATAGTATCCGGTCTCCGGCGGCATCAGCACCAGGTTGAAGGCTTCCACCTCCGTGTCTGCCAGGGCCGTCATGGGCAGCAGGCAGACCAGCAGGACCGCAGCCAGAAGAATACTCAGTATCCGCTTTTTCATACCTTTCGCTTCCTTTCCATATTTTCGATTCTACCTGATTTCTGACACGGTTTTATCTGATTATAAACATTATATACAGACCCGCGTTACTTTGTAAAGCATTAAATTGGCGATTTAATCATTTGAATCTATTGGCGAATAACATGTAGTATTCCTGAATAATAATGCAGAAATTTAAGGGCGGAGCCGAAGGGACGGCAGGGCCCGGGGGCGAAGGGAGTCCCCTGGCGGGGATTGCATTATTTTCAGGCGCCGCTTATAATAAAGGGCATGCTGCAAAATGCCCAACCCCGTCATTGCGAAGCCCCGAAGGGGCTGTGGCAATCCGTTGCCTCTCAAGAAGAAGGCGGATTCCCACGCCGGTGTGCACTGGCTTGGAATGACGGGCAGTAATTGCATTTTGCAACACGCCCGAAACGAAATCCACGGGCGGAAGGAGGCAGACCATGGGAGAGCCAGACGGGGACACCCTGCTGTTTTTCAACGGGCATCCGGATGCGCTGGAGCTGTACCGGATCCTGGAGGAACGCCTTTACGAGACCTTCCCCAATGTGAACAAGCGCGTGCAGAAGACCCAGATCACCTTTTACAACCGGCGCGTGTTCGCCTGCGTTTCCTTTGCGCGGGTGAAGCGGAAGGCGGAGCTTCCGGCGGGCTGGATGACGCTGACCCTGGGGCTGCCTGCGCCGCTGGTATCGCCCCGTGCGGCGGTGAAAACGGAGCCCTATCCGGGCCGCTGGACCCACCATTTCGTCCTCAGCAGGGCGGAGGAGCTGGACGACGAGCTGATGGCCTGGGTGGGGGAGGCCTATGCCTTCGCGGAAAGCAGATGAAGCGGAAAGCAAAAGGGGAGCATGCAAATGACGAAGCCGCCGCTGATTCAAGCACCGCGCCCGGCTCCTTATGCGATCCCGCGGATCGGGACAAAGCTCTGAAAAACCAGGATGTCCTCCACGGTCACGCCGAACACGGCGGCCAGCGCCACGATGTTGTCCAGGGTGGGCATGGTGTCGCCCCGCTGCCACTTGTAGATGGCCTGGGGCGTGCTGAAGCCGAAGACGGCCTGCAGCTGGCGCACCGTCAGACCGGCCTCCCTGCGGAGCCGGTCGATGTTCCTTCCGGTTGCGGTCATGTCGATGACCGGTATGCGATTCATTTTCTTTCGCTCCTGTTCCGGCACTGAGCCGGAGCGGAGCCGGCTCAGTTGGCCTTAAAGTTGTAAATGGGCTTCAAAACTTCGATGACGCGAACGGTGTTTTCGATCACGTCGAGGATGTCCGCCAGGGACTTGTAGGCCATGGGCGCTTCGTCGATGGTCGCCTCGCTGACGGAGGTGGAGTAGACGCCCGCCATCTCCCGGCGGTATTCCGCCAGGTCCAGGCTGGCCCTGGCCGCCGTTCTGGACATGATGCGGCCCGCGCCGTGGGGGGCGGAGCAGTTCCATTCCGGGTTGCCCTTGCCGACGGCGAGCACGCTGCCGTCCCGCATGTTGATGGGGATCAGCACCTTTTCCCCCTTGTGGGCGGCGATGGCGCCTTTCCGGAGGATCATTTCCTCCGTGTCGATGTAGTTGTGGATGGTGTGGAAGGCGTCCAGGGGGGTCAGACCGCTGCGCGCGGTCAGGATCTCCGCCATCTTCTCCCGGCTGCGGCGCGCAAAGCGCTGGCAGATCTCCACGTCGAAGAGGTAGTCCTCCAGATACTTGCCGTAGAGGAAGCACAGATCCTCGGGGATCGTGGTCTCGTGGCTGCTCCAGTGCAGCGCCTTCAGCGCCTTCTGGATCTCGCTCCTGCGTCCGGCGGCCTTGTATTCCGCGATCAGCGCGTCGCGCCTGGCGAAGTATTCCTCCTTGCCCTTGTTCAGGTCGATGGCCAGCCGCTGGTAGTGTTCCGCCACCTGTTTGCCCAGGTTGCGGGAGCCGGAGTGGACCACCAGATACTTGGTGCCGTCTGCTGCGGCGTCGATCTCGATGAAGTGGTTGCCGCCGCCCAGGGTGCCCAGGCTGCGTTCCAGATAGGGGGTCTCCTTCAGCTCGCGGAAGCAGCGCAGCTCCGTCAGGTCAAAGCGCTCCTGCCGGCTCTCCCAGGCCCGCTTGCCGGAGGGAATGTAATGGGCGGCCTCGTCCAGCTTTTCCAGGTCGATCTCCCGCTGGGCCAGGCGCACGGTATACATGCCGCAGCCGATGTCCACGCCCACCACGTTGGGCACGGCTTTATCGGTGATCGTCATGGTGGTGCCGATGGTGCAGCCCTTTCCGGCGTGTACGTCCGGCATGATGCGGATCCGGCTGCCTTCGGTCATGGGATAATCGCACATGCGTTGAATCTGCCGGATGGCCTCGTCCTCGATGACCTTGGCATAGCAGACCGCGGTATTCACTTTTCCTTTGATTTCCAACATAGCGTTCACCTCACAGGCATAGGAAAAGGCCGCTTATCTTTATAAGACAAGCGGCCTGAAGTTCGTCCGATCCGATCGTGGAAGGGTCACGAGAGCAGGTTTTCCGACTGCTTTGCCTTATATGCGCGCGCGGAGAGAGCGTCCGGGCAATCCAAGCCGGACACGGGCCGTTCCATATGATCTTTCAATGACCGGGCAAAACAAACCGTGAACATATCTCGTTTCCTTTCCGGGCGCATACCCAAATTGCTGAAGCCACTATAACACAATGACAGGCGTCTGTAAATATACCTGCGGTATAAACCGTGACGTAAAAAGCATCGAAAATCTTTATAATGTAAGAAACGAACTAAATGAGGAACGCATTCCTTTGTTGCCCTTTGAGCGGCAGCTGCCGTTATGGCAGCTGATTCGGGAATAAGCGTTGTCCGGAACGGTATTCATCTAATGTGGAACATTATAATACCTATATAGAATTAACGGGAAATGTTACAGTTTCTTCAAAATTTATAGGTTGATTTTTGATGCCCCCATGCGTATACTTACCATGTATCAAAATGTGACAATATGGGTAATCACCGCCATTTTCTGTCGGTTCCTTATCGTCACCGTCCCCGGGCTGCGGGGGCACACAGCCAGATTCGGAGGAAATGCCCATGGGCGGAAATGTATTGAAGAAACTTCGTTCCAGCAAAGGTGCTTCACTCACCTTTGCCTTGCTTGCGTTTTTGGTCTGCGCCGTCATCAGCGCTGTCCTTCTGGCGTCCGCCTGGGCCGCATCCGGTCGTGCCAGCGATCTTGCGAAGATGGACCAGCGATACTATGCCGTCACCTCCGCCGCCCAGCTCTTTTGCGATACGCTGGATAATCAGGAGATCGTTGTTAAACGGTATTATGAAAACACAGAGACGACCAAAGCCAAATGGATCTATAACGAAGCGTCCGATTCGGTAGTAAAAGACACGTCAGCTAGCTTGCCTCCAGTTCCACCGACCACAAAGTATGAGCTTTATATGCAGATACCCGATGATTCTATCACGATTGAAACGCCAAGGAGCGTTAACCCGAAATCCACGAGCTTCTTGTCGGAAGCCGCACTTTATTATGTGTTCGGTGATAAGATCTACGATTCAAGCTACGATGTATTCGGCTTGCTCGGCCAGTCTTTCAACACGACCGAAGGCCGCTTCAAGGATCCGGTGAAGCAGACAAACAAATGGGTGTTCGAGGTCAATGCGGGGTCGGGATATCCCGATTTGACGGTCATTGCCATGGCAGAGATGGCAGCAGACGGCAGCATGGTGATAACCTTTTCCAACACTGCCGATGCTTCGGATCCGGATGTGTTTTCCATGGAAGTGAAGCTTGCGGCTAGTGCAGATACACAGACATTCTCCACGGGTCCGAACAAGTCGTCAAAGATTACCGAATTCGGCGAAGACTATTACATAGAAGAACAGACGGAAGTCCGTACAGAGACGAAGACCACCACCATCAAGTGGACTGTAAGCGATATAAAGAAGGTGACCGCATGAAGAGACTGAAAGAGAAGATCGCCGCACGGCTGAAAAACAGCGCCGGGGAGTCTCTGGCGGAGGTGCTGATCGCCCTTTTGATCGCTGCCCTGGCCATGACTATGCTGGCCGCCACGATCAGCACTGCGTCAAGGATGATCACGAACAGCAAAACCAAGATGGGCGAGTACTATGAAGCCAACGACAATTTGGCGGAGCAGTTAAAGGACGATACCAAGACGCTGACAATCGAGATTTCTCAGATGAAACTGAAAGCGGAATCGACAAGCGAGTACGAGGTTGACAGTTCCGCTGCGAAGGTGAAATTGACGGCGAACAATCCGACTACCACCGTGTATTATTTCGAAAATAAGAAATTGCCGAACATATCGGTGATTTCCTACTGCAAGTGAGTGGGGTGATGCAGTCATGAGATCGATCCTCAACAAGCGGAAAAGGGAAAAAGCGGGCTTTACCCTGTCGGAGACGCTGATTGCCATCCTCATTCTGCTGATGGTCTCGGCCATTGTGGCCGGGGCGATCCCCGCGGCTTCCAATGTCTACGTCAAGACCGTGGACGCCGCCAATGCGCAGCTGCTGCTGAGCACAACCATGACGGTGCTGCGAGACGAGTTGGGTACTGCGACCAGAATAGAGACGTCGTCTGATAGTAAGACGATCACCTATCGGAGCGGGAAAAACGGCTGTGCGAAGATCGAGGTCGTGAGTACTGGCACGGACCCCGGCCTCTACATATGGCACGGAGAATACAAGGACGGCATCCCTGATTTTACAACCAGCACTCCGCGCCTGCTTGTTTCCAAAAAGGCGGCGACCGAGGGAATGGTCGTCAGCTGCACCTTCAGTGAATCCGGCGGCGTCGTGACGGTTTCCGGTTTGTCCGTGAAAAAGGATATGAACAAAGACGGCACCCCAGAAGAATTGGCAGGCCGTACCAGCTATAAGATTCGGCCTGTGGCATGAGATTCCCGGCATTGCAGGATTCCGTGATAGCTTCCCCGCGGCTGCTGCCGCAGTGGAGAATTCGTAACATTTCGTTCAGGTGGGATAAAATGATGAAAAGAATCAAGAATCGAAAAGGCTTCTCCATGGCCGAAGTGCTGATCGTCGTGGCGATCATCGTGGTCCTCGCGGGCGTCGGCTTCATTGCGCTGATGTCCCATATGCGCACGATGCACCAGTTGGAGATGGACGGTCAGGCGAAGGAGATCTTCGTGGCGGCCCAGAACCATCTTGCTATGGCCGACAGTCAGGGCTACCTTGGCATGAAGGAGAGCGAAGGCAAGTTTGGCACGGCTTCGAAACTGACCTTCACTTCCGGTGATAATACGGAGACCGACGATGGAAAGGGTATTTATTACTTCGTCGTAGGTGGTTCGGGAACGGACAGCCCCGATGGGGACAATGTCCTGAATCAGATGCTGCCCTTCGCCTCGGTTGATGAGTCTGCCCGCTCTAGCGGCAGCTACATCATCCGCTATCAGAAGGACCCGGCACAGATCCTGGACGTGTTCTATGTCAGCACCTCCGGGCGGTACAGCCATACCTTCACGAAGGCTGACTATACGACGCTCTATAAGGTGCAGGAGAACGGCAGCTCCTATGCCAGCGACAGGAGCCTGCGCCGCGACTGCAAGGATGATCTGAAGAAAGGCGCGGTCATTGGTTATTACGGCGGCGTCGATGCGGTGAATACCCCCAAGGGCGACGTATTGAAAGCGCCCACTGTGGAGATTATCAACGCGGAAAAACTTCAGATCAGGGTCACGAACTATAATGCAGCGGAGACCGGGTCTGCTGTGGAAGACAAATTGAAGAACTCCCTGACGCTTATGATCGCCTCCACGAAGAACCCGGCGGTCAAAATGAAGTATGAGCTGATCAAGGACGGCGAAGTGAACACGACCTATGGCAACGGGACGACCTTCCTGATCACCTTGGACGACGTGACCGCCAGCAACGGAACTGGAAAGTCGCACTTTTCCGACCAGTTCGAAACCGCTTATAACTTCAATCCCGGCGAGAACATCACCGTCAGCGCCACCGCCTTCAACAATAAGGTGGTGACCAACATCGCCGACAGCGGCGAGACCGTGACCAATAGCTTGTTCGACAGTTATGACACAGATAACCGTATCATTTACGTTTCCAACATCCGCCACCTCCTGAACCTCAACTCCACCATTTCTAATGTAAATCATAAACCGACCGAGGGCGACGGTATCGACAACAGCGTATCTCTGGCAAAGGTCGTGCAGAAGAGCGATCTGAACTGGAATGATTTCGTCAAAGCGATCAATGTCAATAACAAGGTTGCCGAGAACACGCAGGTCAAAATTTTTACGCTGACCGACAGTTCCAACTCCGCTGTGTCCGGCGATACCACCAGCTATTTCTATCCTGTCCCCCTCAACGGAACTGATTACGACGGCAATTACGGTAATAGACAGCATACCATTTACAATATCAGGGTCAACGCATCCGGGGATGCCGGTGTGTTCAGCACGATCACCGGCGGCTCGGTCAAAAACCTGGAGCTTGTAGATTTCTCCATCAAGGGCACCGGCACCGGCGGAAATGCCGGTGCGCTGGCGGGCACCATCAACGGCGCTGATATTATCGCCATCCTGGTGCGCAACAGCGCCCTCGGCGGCGGAGATTATGAGCTGGAGATCAACGGCGCTGCCGCTGCAGGCGGTTTGGCCGGCCTGGTCACCGGCAACAGCGAGATCAATGCCTGCGCCGCTGCCGTCTATGTCAGCGCTTCCGGCAATGCCGGCGGCCTGATCGGTACCATATCAGATACCATAGTGGGAACCGAAACGGTAAACGCGAATGTGACTGTGACGAACAGTTATTCCGGCGGCCACACCGAGAAGGCGAAGTATAAAGAGGATACGACCGCTGCCGTCGCCGCCCGCGTGAACGTGCTTTCCGCTTCCAGCAATGCCGGAGGCCTGATCGGCGACGCTTCTGGCGCGAAAGGCCTGACTTTGAGCTATAGCTATTCCACCGCTTCGGCCAAGGGCGTGATCGCAGCCGGCTTGGTGGGCAAGGTCAATAAAGCGACGGTCAGCAGCTGCTACTCCGTGGGTCTCGCCCTGTCCAACAGCGGTGGCGACGTGAAGCCCTTTGTCGGCGATTTTGACGCAACAAATACAAAATTCGAAGGCCAGAACTATTACCTCAACGGCGTGACGCCGAAGGTCGACGCTGCGGCGTACACCGGAATCACCGCCATCAAGGGCGTTTCCTCCGGCGAGACCAGTGAAACGGGCTTCATCATCCAGGCGGAGAAGCCGGACCTTCGAAAGGAAGCAACCGCCTATGACCGGACCCTTTCCTTGAACTACGGCGGCAAGTATCATTTCCCCACGGTGAAGATGCTGCGTGGCACGGGCTGGACCAATCCCACAGGTGCCGTTTCGACATTTGTGACTTCCTTCACCGACCATCATTACGGCGACTGGCAGGTGCCCGGCCTGGTAGACTTGGACTATATCTTCAAGGACGAGGATGAGTCGCTCTATACGACTATCAAGCTGAAGGACGGCGTCAAGAAGGTGACCGTGGCAGTGTTGGGCGAGAGCAGCGACAATGTGCGTCTGTTTGTCATCGACGTCAGCACCCCCGCCTCCCCGACTGTCGTCAAGGAATGGGCCGGGACCAAGGGCGGCGTCAAGGGCTGGGAGCTCAGCGACACCGACTGCACCTCGAAGCTCTCTGTCACCCACGGCACGATGCAGGAAGGCTCCGGCACCAATGCGAAGACAGTCAACACCCTCACCATCAAGTTGGACAGCATCACCGCGGCGGATGGCCATTTTGCCCAGCTCTTCGCCAACAACGGCCCGTCGGGCACGACGGACCACAATAAGCTCATCCCTGGCGAGAACGTGACCCTTTATGTCCGTGGCGGCGAGGGGACCTGGTCGGAGGTCCAACTCCTGGGCCGCGAGGAAAAGGAACTCTTTGGTAAAGACGATGTGATCGGCGACTATAACCCCTATGCCAAGGTGCAGAACAGCCTCTTTGCCTTCACCCAGACTAAAACAAAGGTTTCGAGCGCCGATGCGGAACCCTACACCGAAGCCACGAAGCTCCTGAGCATCATGACCACAGCGGACATCCGGTATATCCGCCATCTGCAGAATCTGGACGCCAGCACCTCCAATGTTTCCAATATCAATGCATCGGTGAGCGAGTCGAATCCCCATGTGCAGAAAGCCTATCTCTGCGCGGATATCGCCTGGAGCGACAGCTATGGCCCGATCCGCAGTGCGGACAACACGGCGAATGCCGCCGGAAAGTTCAACGGCATCTATAATCCGCTGCTCACGCAGTTCTTCGGCTATGACCATTCCAATAATCTTCACAAGATCTCGGATCTGAAGATCACTTCCGCTTACGGCGCCAACAGCGGCGACGCGGGCTTCTTCCGCTATGTCGCGAACAACCTGACCATCGTCGGCCTCCATCTGGAGAACGTCCAGGTCAGCGACACCGGCAATGTGGCCGCTGTCGTGGGTGAAAACCAGGGCACCCTGACCCTGTACGGCGTCCGCGCCGAGGGCCCCAACGCCCTTGTTTCCACTAGCACGGCAGCCGGCAATGCCGGCGGCCTGGTCGGCTTGTCCGGCCAGAGCTCTGTTTCCGGTTCCGGCGTCAGGATCATCAACAGCGCGGCTTCCCTGCAGGTCTCTGCGGGCGACGCTTCCGACACGACGACCGTGACGGGCGGCGCTGCCGGCGGTCTGGTCGGCGCTCTGGAAAACGGCAGCCTGAAGCTCTTTGCCAGCTATGTGGGCGGGCGCACGAAGGATGCCGCCTACTATGTGGGCGCGTCGGCGGACGGCGGTGATGCAGGCCGCTGGAATATCATCGCCTACAATGGCGCGGCAGGCGGCTTGGTCGGCAAGATCACCGACGATGCCAGCGTCGCCATGGAAAAGACCTTTAATGCAGCCTCTGTTTTCTCCAAAGTCGAAGCCCAGGCAGGCGGCATCGTGGGCCTGACTGCTGGCTCTTTCTCGACGCTTTCTGCCAGCGACATTACCCTGAGCAGTGTTACGGTCCCCGCTGCGATCAAAGTTCCTGCAACAATCGCCCCCACCGGCAAGACCCTGGATTATATCTACACGGTGGCCCCGGTTGCCAACGTCAAGTTCATGCAGGAAAACGAAGCCGGCGACGGCTATGAGTATGCCGGCGGCTCCGGCAGCAGCGGCGGCATCGTGGGTACCAGCAACAATTCTGCTGGCAGCGCAGCTCAAATCAGCATCGATGGCTGCCTCTTCTATCTGCCGGAGATCTATTCCACCGATCCCACCCCCTTTGTTAAGGATGACGGTACAAGCAGCATCGATTATGTAGGTATTGGGACCATCGTTCAGAGCGATACAACGCGGAAGAACGTCTATATCGCTTCCTATTTCGACGAGCCGGTTTCCGGTCAGCCCTCCATCCGCGGTCTTGATAACGGCGCCGCGACACTGGAGCAGCAGACCCTGCCCTTTGATACCGGCCTGAACCCGGCAGACGGCTCCTCTATGGAATATCCCTTCTCCGTATGGACGACCTTCGACAGCAAGCGCCTCTATTATGGCGACTGGGAGCCGGTCAACAGCGAGAATACCAAGGACATCACCTTCCATTTCCTGGCCTTTACATACGGGACGAAGACGCCCGTGCTGGAAATGGACCTGGATTTGGCCGTGCAGACCAAGCCTTATTTGGATGCGAAGCTGACCCTGCCCGCCATACCTTATCAGGCCGGATATGAAGCCGGTATGGTAGATACGGACGGGAACAAGATAGAATGCTACTGGACCGTCTACTATGGGGATCAGGTCGCGGAGTTGAAAAAGGAATCTCCCAGCATCGTGTCGAAGTATACCTCCTCCGACCTCTACTACAATGTCTCCGGCGGAACGCAGCTCCTGAACAGGAGAGACGTGCTGGCGCTGCTTGAGTTGGCGGAACAGGAAAACTGCAAACTGGAAATGACCCTGCTGGCGCAGTATCGCCCGGCTGAAAACAAAATCCAGCTGAAGTTCATGGACTACGATCCGGCGCAGGCGACGGCGGCATATGCCCAGTATCCCTCCTCCACCAGCGTGCAGGTGCTGAAGCGGGATACTTCGATTGCCAATCAGACGATCCAAATGATCTACAATACCCCCGCGACAAAATACTATGTCTATATGCGCAGCGTGCCCGGCTACAAGTTCCGCGGTTGGTTCACCGCGCCCAACGGCGGCGGGACGAAGGCCTTTGAAGTGGCGACTGTCAGCAACCGGCGCATCATGGTCGGCGCGGAGGATGTGCTGGTTTCCTCTGCGGATTCCGACGGCGTCATTACCCTATACAGTTATTATGAGAAGATCCAGTATGATATCATCGATCTGGACTTCTTCGTGAAGGCGACCGGCGGCGCTGAGCATTTGGACGGCATGCCGCAGTATGGCCTTTCCGGCGCGGACGCCCAGTATATCATCCGCTATGACCGGGAGCAGGGCTACGACGGGGATGTTACGATGCCGCTGGCCGGCACGCTGAAATTCGACAGCGTTTATTACAAAGGCAAGACGGCGGGGGATGCGGACGCCGTGCCTCCGTCCACAGAGATCAACACGGCGAACGTGGCGACCACCAACAAGATCCATGTCCACATCGAACCCAGCGCCAGCACTTCTTCGGATACGGTCATGCATAAATATGACGTCTACCTCAACGGTGAGAATAGCGTTGATGCATTGGGCTACGTCATCCGCTATGAAATGAACAATACGCCAAAGAACATGAGCGTGAATACGCTTATGAACGGCAGCGTTGCGGATGAAACCAAGATCAAAAACGGCAGCAATTACACGTATTCGCTGTATGACCCGACGCAGCAGGTCCCGGATCCGGAGCATCCGGGCGAGATGATCGACCCGGATCCGAAAGACTATAAGTTCGTCTTCAACCCCTATGAGGGGAAGGAGACGGGGATGAATCTGCGCACGCCCCAGGATGTTTTCCCGAATGTGAAGCAGATGGACGTCAGCGGCTTTACCTGGGCCGCTACCGTGGTCATGGAACGCCAGGATGCCATCGACGCCGGGTATACGGTCCCCGCGAAGATCACGCAGACGATCACCAGCGTCGAAAACGGGGTCCAGTCCACGAAGGACGTGGAATATGACGTCGGCTACGTGGTCGTGGTGAAGTATAACCGCACCCTTTATCCGCTGACCTACGATACCGACATGGGCAGCTATATCGACCTGGAAGAGGTGGAGTTCGGCGCGCCCATCAAGCCTTATGTGGACCAACATACGGGAGATAACAAGCCCACCCGCACTGGCTATACCTTCAAGAGCTGGAGCACCAGCAAGACTCGCGAAGAGGCGATTACGGATGCCATCAAAATGCCTGTATCCGGAACGACGGTATTCGCCCACTGGACGCCGGGCCAGGTCGCCGTCACCGTTGCCGTCTGGTATGAGAATGCGAATGACGATGGCTTTACCTACCGCGGCTCTTATTCGCCGACGACGCGGTATGAAGTTGGCACGGCTTTGAGCCCTGGCAGCTTTAACAACGCGAATGTGGTCTTGAACAACACGTTGGCTAGCGATAAGAAGATCGATACGACGCATTTCTACTATGACGGCGATATCGAAAAGAACACGCAGGCGGTGACTGTAAAACCGACGGATACCGTGGTGAACGTCTATTACAAGCGTGCGACCGTTAGCATTGAGTTCTATTCAAAGATAGATCATCACCCGCGTTATGCTGAGTCGGTCTGGGTCGATGGGCACTGGGCATACTCGCGTTGGTATGGGTATTATTGGGTTGACGGACACTACGAAGAGTCCCCCTATGCCAATAACCCGGATTATTATAATAACTACGACTATTATTATAAAGATGGGGAAAATTATTATCCGTTGACGCGTGTCTACACAGGCTGGTCTACCGAGTATACCTATACGCAGGCACCGGATACCGACACAGATGACAATAAGTATGGCATTCTGAACGGCGAATATGACAAGTTGACCCGTGTTCCTCACACGGAAACCGTGTGGGTGCCGCAGTATACGTATACGCCGACCAGCAATAACAGAAATACCTACGGTTTGATCAATGGTGAATATGTTGAACTTGATTACCATGACGGCGGGTGGGGGCCCGATTATTGGACCTGTGCGGAGTACACGGTGACCACCGGCACGGAAGACGGCTATTATTATTACTATCAAGGGAATGGTTCTGGTAGTCAGAAGCGTGTCTATTACAATGAAAGAAACGGAAAGTGGTACAAGAATCGCTACTGGAATTGGGATGGGCCGATGTCGGGGCATTATGAATATAGTGATCAGTACACTGATTCTAAAAAAATCTATTCAAACCTCTATTCCGGCACTCGTTATAACCCCAATAACAATAACGACAATACCCTGATCATCGAGCTGGAACGACGACTGAAGCGCGGCGGCAGCGGTACGTATAATTATACCTATTCCGCCGCCGGGGAAACCGACACGACGAACCTCTGGTATGAGGACGGCAACGTGGGCATCGGCGGGCAGCATGGGCATGTGCAGCTGAAATCCATCCCCACCACCACTTATACTTGGAAGTATGGGAGCGTTGATTATACCGGTCGCCGTTTCCTGCGGGGTAATGGCGGAGCTTACACCGGCGACAGATTCATCCGTACCGGCGATGCTGCTCCGTATACGTATACACCATCAGAAGATGAATCCGCAAATTACGCTGTGGACTCCAACCAAGGTCCTGACAGTTTGTATGGTCATGTTCTGCTGACGAAGAACAGCGGAAGCGGTTCCGGCTTTACGTGGTACTGGACGGATAACAACGGAACGCCTCATGAATACGGCACCAGTAGCCACACCAACAGTGATAAAGACGATCCATTCTACTATTTCACCAGCACTAATGGACAGATTTCCGGCACAGGCGTCAAAAAGGTCATGACTTGGACCGGAAAATTTGAGTCGGACTTCGATGTCAATGGCTATAGCTGGAGTTCGGTCAAGGCGAATCTTTGGTACGAGTATAATGTTACCGGCACACGTTATCGGCAGACACTGCTGGTAGCATTTACGCACAGCCATTTCAGAGATGGAGGTACAGTATTACAGCTGACTAACGATGGACCGAACGGAGACATACCGATCTACCATAAGCGACAGATGTTGAATGGGGATTATTCCGCCGAAGACATCAGGATAATGACTCACTCCAGCGGCAGTCTGTATCCGTCGGATAAATTCAGTCAGTTTTCTCACGACCGGTATACCACCGAAACTCAAGGTTTCAAAGAAAAACGGGACGATCAGCTTCCATATACAGACACCGCGTATTTCAACACGGTCCTGTATGTTTATCATACAAGGAAGTCCTATGCCCTTGAATACTTCAACGACGGCGCTTTGGATCGTTCGATCTTGGTGTATTATGATGAGGACCTTCGCTATCCCGTCAACGCCGCTTCGGATGGAAAGGCCTATGACTATACGCCGACCAAGCCGTCTGAATATGACGGAGATAGCACCGTGTATTTCGCCGGTTGGTTCACCTCCCCGAATCCGACCCTGACCGGCGAGAACCCCGACAAGCCCTTCTTCGACGCAAGCAACACCAATTCCAAGATGCCGGAAGGCGGCCTGGCCCTCTATGCGGTCTGGGCCCACCGGGATGTGACCGTCACCTTCCTCCTGGACGACAGCGAGGATACCCCGGCTCCCGAGCGGGAGACCATGACGGCGCCGAAGAATGAGGACGGGGACTGGATCCTGACAAGGGCCTGGGGCGAAGACCTTCTGAGCTCCGCCGTTGCCGATGAAAACGGCGCCTATCTCGCGGCGTATATCCCCCAAAAGGGCGACGGCACGGAATATGACTTCGTCCGCTGGTATTACACGGATGAAACCGGCGCGCAGAAGACCTACTATCCCGCCATGGAGCTCCGCAATAACATCGCGCTGACCGCTGAGTTCAAATCCACCAAGCGTGATACGGCTCAGGTCAAGGTCCACTACTACGTCTATGACGAGGATGAAACGGACCACATCAAGAAGGGCGAGAACGGCAAGCCTGTCGCGGTGCCCGGCCTGACGGATCCGACGCCTGTCACGAGGTTTGTGGGCGAAGTCTACACAGCGGAAGCCCCCATCGTGAATCTCTATAATCCCAATTACAGCCGCATCCCCTGGACGGTCCGCCCCGATACCCAGGCGGTGGACGAGGACACGGGAGAACCGCTCTTTGATAGTGACAACAATCCCATCATGGTCTGCAACAATGAGATCATCTTCCTCTACAAGCAGCTGCAGCCCTGGAATTACACCATTGAGTATTACCTCCGCTACACCTCCCAAGCGCCCATGACCTGGCTCCCGGCAACGGATAAGACACAGTTCGAAGGCCTGAAGGGAAAGAGCTTCGACATCATGATCGGCCAGACCACCGGCTCCGCCGTGGGCCAGTATGCTCCCGTCACCTTCGCGCTGCCCGCGGGCTGGACGGAAGACGACGGTTATATCTTCGACCACTTCGAGTATAACGGCAACGATTACTATGACGTTTCCGTGGTCATCCAGAAGAGCGCTAATGCTGCGGAAACTGTGG